>OGKA01000721.1_pt1 | contig 33670 bp, 67 predicted proteins | sample 1572211 | NCBI WGS metagenome assembly OGKA01 (sample SAMEA2582125, study PRJEB24529) | metagenome | biome: Human gut stool | place: China | collected 2011 | reverse complement strand
ATTTGCATCAGTCCCCTATATTTCTCTCCAACATCCCCCTGAAATCTACTCTCATGTTCAATAATACTTACAACCAATGCTCTTTCATCAATGTCATACCCATCTACCAATCCCTTATTATTCCACTGTTCATAATCCTCTTTCCAGTTAGGGTAGATTCTCTCAACTCTCTGTTCTGGTGTCTCTGCTCCTACTGTTGTACACACACTCATCACTATCATTACTGTAATGACAGCACACAATAATTTCTTCATCACATAGTTCCTTTCTTTATTTTAGTCCATATAGGACTATTAAGATTATAACATAATTCTTATGATTTTGTCAAGTCTTAACTCTAATACTGTACTTTAACTCATTTTTAATTATCATAATAGTTAATATCGTCTAATACAAACAAACACAACACAATATTACTATTTCAATATTTATTATTATGATATTGATTTAACATTGTGTCTTATAAAGATGACGTATTATGATTGTCGCATCTATAACAGGCCACAATTTATAGATTGAAATAAAAATGTGGTATCGTTCTTTATGATGAATAGATGAGGTTATGTATTATATAATTAAAATAGATTCAAATAAAATAACCAATTATTCCAATATTTTCACCACTTTTTAACATTACACAAATTTTTCATTCTCTCTTAAATTATAAAAAATAATTTAACACCAAATATTTTTACTACAAAAATCATCAATTATGTCTCATTTTACAACAAAAACTCGACTGTAAAATTTTTAATAAAATACTTGACTTTCTTTGTGAAATATGCTACAATACTATTAGAAGGATTTATCCTTCGTTACTCTGTTAAATTAGGTGGGAAACTAATATGAAAGAAAACAACAATATACTAATCATTGTAGAAAATTTACAGAAGCAAAGGCTTCTTTTCAAATATATGGTCTCTAAATTTGAAGATAACCTTTGCACTTATTATAACGGGATGCCAGATATCAGAATAAAGAATAAACATATCAAAATTGCTACACTGAACTCTAACCCAAACGATTCTTATGATTTAATTATTATAGACTCTACATTAGAATACAATAAAGAAGTTTACAAAATTGGCAATATATGTTCAAATATAATGGTGATAGACATATTCGATATCGTAGAACCATTAATAAAGGAAACAGAACAAGATATAGCGCTCAGAACACTAAATTACTGTTAAATTATTATACCCCTTATCTTTTTGTGATAAGGGGTATAATTTTTATATTCAGTTAGCTAAGATACAAGAACCATCATAGTGAGAAACAAATTCCGTATCATAACAATTCAACCAAATGTCTTCTTTTCCTTTTCCAACATGATAAATATAATAATTGCTGCCTATCGCATAGATTTCCATAACAACCCAAGGGTTATTCAAACTAAACCTATTCTTGACAACATCTCCAACTATTACAATATCGTCATTCCAACAGAATCCAACTCCTACTTTACGCATTAGTAGTCTCCTTAATAGAATCAACGGCCTCCTTAACAGCATTGCAGAAATACTCAATTTCTTCATCTGTTAAATTCTCAAAGCTAACACGAATTGTTCCATTAATGTACTCACGAGGGACATTATACGCTTCAAGCACATAAGACTTCATACCAGTATTGCAAGCAGAACCAGTAGAAACATAAATATGATATTTCCATTCAAGAATATCTTTTAGCATCTCACCATTAATACCCTTAAAAGAAATACTCATAATTTCAGCAATACCGGGATTATTGATTCTGTAATCAAGGCCACGCTTAAATAGACCATCACAAATAGCCTTGTTCATAGCTTCATGCTTTTCCATTGTTTCCTGTGAATAATCTACAGTATCAAGAGCATAATCAAGAGAAGCAATACCAATAATATTCTCAGTGCCACCACGCATACCAAACTCTTGATGACCATAAATCAAAGGGTCGATACGAATGTCTTTTTTGGCGACAAGAACACCAACGCCAGAGAATGCGCCAATCTTATGACCAGAGATTGACATAAAATCAACGTCTAGTTTAGATAGGTCAATTGGCATCTTTCCAAAAGCCTGTACAGCATCAACATGGAATAGATGACCGTTATCGTGAACAATTTCAGAAATCTTTTTTACGTTATTAATATGTCCAGTTTCATTGTTGACCCACTGGACAGACACCAAATCCTGTAGATTAGAAGCGTTGTCATCTTCAAGATTCACATTTAGCCAATTATAATCAATTGTACTTCCATCAGACTTAATAAAAATATTTTCACGGAACCTTAAATCACTTTTAAGTCTTTCCATAATACTAGAATGTTCTGCATTAGTAGTATAAAGACAGTCATAATCAATGCCATTCAAAACTGTATTGTTAGACTCGCTACCAGATGATGTAAAAATAATATTGTATTTAGACTCATCTGTATTTAGCATATCATATAGTTTCTGTCTAGTTTGCCTAAGAATAAGCTTTGCAGATTCAGCAATATCACTATTATCACTAGGATTATATAGATATGGCATCTTATTATATAACTTATCAGCTACACCCTTAGCAAGTGGATGATGGCTTGCGTAATTTAGGTATAATTCCATCGTTTCTTTCAATTTATCACCTCATTAAAATGGAAAATCTTTCTTAAATTCTTCCGGGTCTGGTACTTCTGCCCAATAAAGAATAGCAAAAGAACAATTGTCAATATTAAAATACCCAGCTAAATTTTTACCATTAAAATTATACGGCCCTTTATTAAAGTGACAATAAATTTTATCGGTCATCCAATTGCCATTACGGCAAGATTGAACACCAAACACCATATAATCTCCATCGTTCTTTGGATAACTATTTTTATCTTCTTGAACAAATTTATTCCATTTTAGTTCCATAATACCTCACTAATACTCAGATAATTAAGCACTCCATATACTTACCGCTTCTTAAATTCACCTCTAATCCACGCTGACACAAATAGAATAATAAAAGTCGCAAGAGAACCAATAACACATACTTCAATAAGTTTAGAAATAACATTTAAAAGAATCATTTTATTCTTCCTCTTCAATTTCTACGTTTTTATTCTTTCTGCGATAATTCCTTGCAAGCATCTTTTTACACCATCTTGAATGCTGTTCTGTTACCTGAAACCCCTCTTTCTTTTCATCCAAATCTTCTTTAGCCCTAACAAGTTTATCATTTTTGCAGATTTTCTTGTAATTAGATTTCTTCATCAAACTCGACCTCTTCCATCTTGTCTTTTCTTCTGTATTTTCTATTCAAATATTTTTTATACCATTTCTTTTTACCAGCATTGTGAGCACCGACCAACTCCTTATATTCAAGTAGTGCGTCTTGCTCGTTATCCATAAGTTCTCTCTTTTTGTAATCAGCTTTACCCATCGCAAATAATTTCCTCATCACCAAACACCCAAGTTTTAGGACATGGATTTGTGTCAAAAAGATTTACGTCACAAAAAGCACCGAATTTACATTCGTTACAGCAACCGTCTGCAATTTGTTTTTTGCAATATTCTCTTAATTTGACAAGACCATTCATAATCTCTTCATAATTATTCATATCAATAATCCCATAAATCATAAGGATGATTAGAGTAGAGATATTCGTGACAAATCTTATCAAACTTACAATCCTCACAATGAATACTCCACTCTGAACATAAATTACAATACGCGGAAAGACTTTTTATGGCTTGCGAAATGTAATCGTAATAACTTACATTTTCGACGTTAGTTTTCATTTTTTCTAATTCATTCCTTTTAAACTCATCAAGAACGCCTTGTTCAAACTCTCCAATCATAATAAAACCTTTCTCTTGTAGCCCATGTCGGGTATGAGCTTTTGTTTGTTCTTATAAGCATTATACCACAGCACTTCCATGTTGTCAAGACCTAATTTTAATTTATAATGAAATTATTTTTATATCTGGTTATATTATATATAATATAATTTAGATTATTATAATTAATATTATATTATATAATTATTTAATATTAATTATAAATATATTTATATATTATTATTTATTATATAATTATTATTAAATATTATATTTATAAATATAACTAATATATATATATATATTAAATAATAATATTATTATAAATAAATATTATATATAATACTAGATATATAATAATATAATATATAAATATACTAGTAATAATTACTAGATAATCATATTAAAAATAGTCTGAAATAGTCTGAAAATTTTCTTTTAAATTATGCTTGACATAATATTCTGACTGTGATATAATACTTACAGAAGCAAAGCCAAAGTGTTACCCGACAACGCTAAGGCAAAAATATTCTTGTTAAATTGAGGTGAACAAAATGAAGCTCTGGGCAGTAGTTGAAGATTATGATAATGGGCTTACTTGGGAAGATAGTTATTCTTACGAGAATCAGCTTTGTGGTTTGTTTAATATTAAAAAATACGCCATAAATCATCTCAAAGATGGTCTTGATGATGAGTGGATTAAAAATCCTGTACTTACAAAAGGTATTTCCAATATCGCTTTCTCTAAATCTTGTTCGCATGAAACGCTTCGTCGCAGAGTTAAAGAGATTGAAGTTGGGGTTGTATACCCTGATGTAATCTCGGATAATATACTTGAAGATAATTGTTACTACTAAATTTGTATAGATTTCACAAACAAGTATAATTATTCTGTTAAATTATTATGCAATATAACGAATAATTTTGGCAATAAAAATCATCTTTTAATGATAGGAGATAAATATGATTCATTTGATTAACGATTATTATTTGGACGCAGACAACAACTGTTATACTGTTGGTATTCCAAAGAAAAACAAAGATGAAAAAACTTTCATTAGCAAACCAAAGTATTACAGCACACTTGACAGAGCTATTTCTTCCACTGCTGAACGGGTTTTGCGTGATAAAATCTCTTCTGGCGATATTGATACGCTAAATAGTGCGCTTGCAGAACTTCAAAATATTAAAAATGAACTTAGTCGCATTATTAACGTTGCTATTAACAGTGAGGAACACGAATGAACGAATTTATTAAGCTATCAGAAAGATTTCCAGAAGAAAATGACATTGTGTATTTCCATGATGGGAATGGAAATATTTACAGAGGGTTTTATATTCTTCCTTATCGTGCGTATCCAAACAGCTATTTTGACCCATATAAGTTCGCAAAGTGGTGTGTAATTTCTGGATATGGCAACTGGGAAGAAACGAGCGTTATTCCGGTGGATTGGAGTTTTATTTGTAAGACAGGCACACCAGAAGGTGACAGAATTATGTGTGGTCATTATATTAAGAAGGAGTATTAAAATGGATTATTATTATGCCATTTATCGTTGTAAATATTGCGAGGAAGAGTTTGGTAATATTGTCGGAGACGAAACAAAAAATACAGTTGATGAATTAATTGACAGACTCGAATGGACTCACGCAATACATCATTGTGATTCAGACCATAGATGTCTTGCTGATTTCATTGGAATTGAAATTGTAGAAGATAAGTAAGGAGCAACAATAATACATAATTATGCAACATTTTTATATTAACCCTAGTATTTTTGAAAAACTAGAAAACGGTAATTTTGAGCCTATCTATTTTGATTGCTCAAAGCTGTGGTGCGAACGTATGTTCAATATGCGTAAATATTCTTGTATTCCAAACGGGAAGGATATTTACGGAACTGATGTATTTTATGTTCGTCTATTTAACACAAACAGCACAAATCAGTCTCTTATTGCGATTGTTCGCCATGATGTAGTAAAAGGCAAAGAAATGAATGGTCAAATCGAATTTAAGAATCAGAGATTCAATAAGCTGACCGTTTGCAAGGTGGAGAAGCCAACGGAAGGGGATAAATATGGTCGCACTTAAAGAGTGTCCGATTTGCCATGGGACTCCGCATATCGAGGGCATTACAGTATACCCAAGAACAACACCAGAATATAAGGTTTATTGGGCTGTATGTAACCATTGCGGCGCAAAGACGGAACGTTTTCCATCAAGATTTATGGCTGTAATTAAATGGAATAATATGGTAAAGAACCATAATAAATTTAAGGAGAACTAAACCAATGGCTTACGAGCATCTGTGGAGTTCACATTTTGTTAAATTAAGTATTCCTATTTATGGCAAGATAACGACCTTCGATTGTGATTATCGTATTGCAGAAGTTATTGAAATCCTGAATAAAAAGGGTTATTATACTGGTAACTGTTGTGAAGGACACCCGTATAAGAAGCCAAGTAGTAAAGGTGATACCGTAGCATACTTTGATGGAGGCTATATCTGTTTTTGTGATGTTAAGGATGCAGAATATTTCCTATCCAAATTAAATGAAAAATGTGATTATTTTGCAATGTATCTTCGTCCGAAACATCTGAATAGTTCTGTATACTGGCAACCATTTAAAAGTATTGATATCGAAGGTAAAAACAATACTATTATGAAGTATGGGTTTCTTGTTAAATTGGTTCGTAATATTTATGAAGATATTTGGAAAATTCTTTTAGAAACCGCCAAAGAATTACCGTACAAGGAGGGTTATAATGAATATTGACGTTATTAGGATTCATTATCAGGATAATTATGGAGACGATAATTATTCCTATAAATATATTCCATTTGAATATTGTTGTGATAAACTAAAAGATTCTGAATATATTAAATTTAATGATGAATATAATTATAATGACCCGAATGAATATCTTGATAAGGAAGGAAACGTAGTTCCCGGCTTCTCTATTACGTTTGAAGAGCCGGTTGCTTGGGAAGACTATACCGAACCTGTTTATCATAGGATTAATTATTGTCCATTCTGTGGGCAGAAAATCAATATTAACGTTGTACGAGAAGAAGATAGAACCGGTCAATATGCTGTAATGAAATATCTTCGTGAAGTAAAAAATGAACTTAGCTTGAAGACTGATAGTAAGAGTGAATATGATAAGCTCTTTAGCGAAATGAGAGAAATCGACCAAGAGATTAATGAGTTTATGGATTTTGGGGAATACAAAGAATGATTAACATTGGTAATGATTGGCAGTTATTCTTTGACGGAGAGCAAAATCAGCCTTACTATGAAGAGTTGAGAAAGTTCCTGAAACAGGAATATGCAACTCATACAGTCTACCCACCAATGGATGATATTTTTAATGCATTTAAGCTAACAGATTTGCCAGATGTTAAAGTTGTTATTCTTGGTCAAGACTGTTACCACGGCCCCGGTCAGGCGATGGGACTATCATTCTCTGTACATGAGGGAACGGAAGAACCGCCATCTCTAAAAAATATTCATAAAGAAATTATAGACGAGAATACTCTTCAAGGGAAGTGGAGTTGTGATTTAACAAGATGGGCAAAGCAAGGTGTTCTTCTGTTAAATTCTATTCTAACCGTAAGAGAGCATGAGCCGGGAAGCCATGCTGGACATGGTTGGGAGATTTTAACAGATAATGTAATTTCTATGTTAAATTATAACGATAGTCCAAAAGTGTTTATTCTTTGGGGAAGTTATGCTAGAAGCAAAAAGAAGTTGATTACAAATCGTAAGCATCTGATTTTGGAGTCTGCACACCCTAGTCCACTATCAGCTTATAGAGGATTCTTTGGAAATAACCATTTCAATTTAACAAATGAATTTCTAAAAGACAACAATTTAACAGAAATTTATTGGTAATATTTAGGCTATGTCTATTGACATAGCCTTTTATTTTTGCTATAATAAGGACAAAGGAAGGTGGAATTAATAAATGGTAAGATTAATCGTTGAAAATAACAAAGAAACAGTGCATCGTATAGAAAGCAACTTGGGAATGGCAATAATGGATATATGCATAAGTATGTATCGCAACAACTTACATAGATTTTTATTGCTATACCAATCTTCCTTCAAAAGCCATAATGATATTTATTATATTTGTTTTAAGAGCGTAGAAAATGACGATAAATATACAATAGTGTCTGATAAATTTATTTCATTAAAGGATATTGACCTCCTTATGAAAACAACAGCAAAAACGAGTTATGTCGCAGACGGAGGTGTTATTACTGAATATGGAGTTTTTGAGGAATAAAAGTGCAACAATTAGATTTAGAGCCTGTAATATAAATCAAGATATCTTACAAAAACTTTTAGACCAATATAATGTTTGGGAAGACGAATGGAAACAATATATTCTTGGTAGAATTATCGCTAATCGCCCTAGAGGGATTGGAAAGGTAAATACTTGGTGGTATAATGTTTTTAGAATCTCTAAAGTTCTGTTTGAATTTAGTGATAATATGAAGAAAGAATATGATATAATTAGTAGTCCGCTTCATTATGATTACGGTCATTATTTCGTGAAGGAGAAAGAATAACGATGGCTTTACACAAAAACTATCCGTTTCCTGTCTACAGTGATTCTACCCTTAAAGGCATGACAAAAGAAATGCTGATTGAAAAAATTCGTTGTCTTGAGAATAATCTAGCTGGTGCATACCAAATGAATGATGTTCAGGCTGGATATATTGACTTCTTCTGTAAAAACTGCCCTCATGAACTTTTGGAGAAGTTCATTCAAGAGGGTGGAAAATATGTCGAATCCAAAGACAGTATGTTAATCAAATATTAAGGAGTTACAATGAGTAATAATATTGAATTTGAATACACATGGGAACAAGTTCTACGTTTCTTGCATAGCCATAAGAATTATAAGGTTAAGCCGATTCCATCTCCCGGGTGGGATTTAAGAGAATATTACAATGCAAATGATTATTATGTATTTAACGAAAGGCTAAATACATTTCTTGTGGTCAATTTCGTAGAAGACTGTGTTAATCTGCTAGAAATGTCTCTTGATTTTTATTCTAAGGAGAAGGCTCTATTTGGCGCAACTCCTATGAATAAACTAGAGCTAGAATTTATTAACGATACTATTACAGCAATTCAGTCAAGTGGTGACAAATATGACGATTAAAGAGTTGTACGATTGGGCAAAGAAGAACGACTGTACGGACGCAGATTTACAATTTATGGATGTGAATTTTTTGATGTTTTCTAAGCCTGTAAATATTAAGAAAAATTCTTCCGACTTCGTTACTATTGGAATTGAGGAAGATGACGATGGAGTTGTTGGAGAAGACGGTTTACCGCTTCAATAAGGAGTAAAAAATGGAGAAAATGAAAACAATTTACCAGTCCGCTCTTTATGCTTCATACAAAGTAAAAGAGGTTAAATTTCGGTTTACAGGATATATCACAAGTGACTGGATTTATTATGTAGAAAATTATCACAAGTGGGTGGTTGTGTCAGAAAATTCCACTTGTTATATGATTAAAGACGTTCCTCTTGATTTGTCTGTTTTAGATAGAGAAACAAAATATGATTTTGAAGTTGATGATTGGAATGATTTGGACAAGAAAATTATCAATGAATATGCGGCAATGGGATATGATTTAGTATTAAAGAAGGAATTAGAAGAATGATAGTTAAGAAGTCTTATTATGATATATTGGTTTATCTTATTAAGAATACTGCTATGAAAGCTAGACCAGTAGCAGGAGATGAACATGGTATATGGCAGTGTTGGGTTCCAGAGCTTGAAAAAATTGTTTCTATGGATGATGGCGTTGTCTACGATGCGGATATTATAATTGGGGCAGAACTACATCCTGATATGCTAGATAGAAAAACTAAATATAAGTGGGAAATTACCCCTATTGATAATAATGAAAATACTCTTATTTATAATAACATTAGGAAATATAGATGGGTTAAGCGTCTGAGGGGATAAGTTATGACTGTTCAAGAATTTTATGATTACTGTAAAGAACATGGATATCTTGATTATCAAATGACAACTTATGATTTTGATGGATACGCGGAAGAGGTAATGTTTAAGCTTTATAACGAACTCTATACACCCTCAGTAGAGGTATGTGAAGGAAAACTGATTATCGGAGGAAATTGAAATGAATAATGAGTACAGTCCACTAGAAAATTTCTTAAATGCACCTATGATTGACTATTATAGAAAACATCCAGAAGAATTTATGGAAGAAATATTAAAATTAGAACTTTATCAAAAAGAAATGTTTAAAAGGTTGTACAAAAATGGATAATGTTGATATTATAAAAATGTGTAATAATGTTGCTAAAGAGTTTCCATTTACCCTAAGTGAGGTTTATGGATTTATGGCATATCTGTTGGTAAAGAATGGAGAAAACAGAGTTGTGAACGAAGATGATTTAAGAGAATATTGTCGTAAAAGGTTGACTAAAGAATATAGAGGTGTTTAATATGAAAGATGTTGAAAAATTCTATAATGATTTAGAAGATGTCTATAAATATTTTCAAAATTATACATTACAAGAAATTTACGACTCTCTTATTGCAAGTGGTCTTTTTGATTTATCGAATAAAGAAGATTTAGATTTTGTAGAGAGCTTTGCGTATAAAATTTATTATGGTGTTCAGAATTATAACAGGACACATATTACTTGGCATGAAATTAGTAACGCATTAAAGTCTCTTTCTGAGGTTGTGGGCCACAAAGAGAAGTCCGTAGAATATAAACTAGAATATAACTTTGATGGTAAAACAGTAAAGGAAGTTCTTGATGAATTAAGTGATGAGTGGAGAAAAAGTAAATAATATCTGTTAAATTAGGTTTATTATAGCAACTGTCGAGCATTTCTCGGTGGTTGCTTTTATGATTGGAGTGTTTTGATGAGATTAATTTCTGAATTATGGCACGATATAGGGGTCTATAAAGGAGTCGATTTTACAGGAAAATATGAGATAAGCTCTAAAGGAAGATTAAAAAGTTGTGCTAGATGGATAAAAGATGCGTCTGGTAAAGAATATTTTCACAAAGAAAGTATAATAGCAGGGTATGATAATGGGTACGGATATCTTGCAAGGGTTCTAAGAAATGAAGGAAAGCAAATAACTATTAAATTCCATAGACTTGTAGCAGAGTTTTTCCTTGTAAATCCAAACGGATATAAATATGTAAATCATAAAGACGAAAATAAACAGAATAACGATGTTAATAATCTTGAATGGTGTACTTTTCAATATAATCTAAATTATGGGACTAGAATAGAGACCATAACGAGAAAGAACTCGATACCAGTTGTACAGTTAGATATGGATGGTAATTTTATAAAAGAATGGCGTTCAATGATAGAAGCTGGAAGAAATGGGTTTACATATCAGTGTATAAGCAGATGTATTAAAGGAGAGCTTTCTCAACATCATGGTTATAAATGGGTAAGTCTATCTGATTACAATAAATAACCTCTTTATTAGAGTGTAGATTTTTCTACACTCTTTTTATATTGTCGAATAATGTAGCGTATCGAGTAACAAATTTTGGGTCAAGTGAAAATAAGGGCTATAACAACATTTCGTTGTTTTTATCTCCAAAATTTGTAAATTCAGTTGTATTGATAAAAAATTGTCAATGTGCCATTTCTGGAATTTTTAAACGACGGAATAAAAACGGGCAGAATGCGCCGTAAAGCCTCTAAAAGGCGTTTTGACGGCTTTTGTGCCTTTCCCCATAAAAGTTACCACAAAACACAAAAAGCGTTTTTATCGCCGTTTCTGCCGGTCTCAGCGCGTGCGTACTCCAGATACGATAGTTAGTTAGTGCTAACAACAATGTTTGACGTTTTGCACAAAATCACATCGCAATCTTTGTGCATTTTGCCGATTGCAACGGCGTGAACATTGTGATATAATCCATAGTGTCAAGGGGATGCAGTGACAGGGCAAACCGGAGACAGGACTTTGACAACTGAATAACGATTCAAAACTATTAAAAAAGTTGTTGACAAACACACGAAAGTGTGATACAATCTTTACAGAATTTGAAAGGGGTTTTATTTATGAAGTACGTTCACTCTATCATGGATATCCGCGTTGCGGATATGGATATCGGTTCCCTGTGGGCGGGTAGTGGCTTGAGTGCCCGCACCGTCAAGAGCGTGTGCCCGTGTTGCCACCGGGCGTTGGGTGAGCACGACGTGGTGCGGTGTGTTTACGCCGCAAGCAAGGGTGCTACCGGTCACAAGACGCTGATTGGAGACGACTGCAAGCATGAACCCGTGCCTGTAGACGTTCGCAAGAACGCCCCCCGACTTGAGCTGCATCTCTTGTTAGGCGACGACGCGGAGAGCACTCTGGGCGCTCTCAAGTGGGCCATGCAAAATCAGGCCTACAGCGTTGAGCAAGGCAGGAACGTCAAGGGTCAGTTTGACAAGACGGCAACCATGGTGATTTACATCACCGGTAGCTGTTCCGGTATCGGCAAGCTGGGCAAGACGCTTTCTGAAACGGGCGTACAAATCCGTGAACAGCGGATGTACCGTGATGGTGAGTTTACCAACTGGGAACCGGTAGACACTAGCACATGGGCAAAGTTCCTTGGTTGCGGTCTCTACCATGGCACGAAAGCCTACGGGGTCTAACCCCAAAACGGACACCCTAAAGAGTCGCACCGCTCAAAGCGGCTCTATTCCATCCCGATAGGGAAACAAAATAACAAGCCCAAAAGGGCAGAAAGAGGACTATTATGAGAAGAATGAACGTTTATGATTTATACATGGACGACGGGCACAGCACTTTTAAGGTGACTGTTCCGGCATTCAGCAAGAAAGACGCAAAAGAGTATGTGCAGGGCAACGGCGACGTTGTGGCGGTCAAACCATCTGAATTACAGGATATCGACCTGAATTGCCTTGCTGATACGCTCAAGCGAAGCGGGTGGGGACAGCAAGAGGTTGACGTTATCACAAGAGCGCTTGCTCAAATCGGTTTGGAAAGATAAGTTGTAAATCAGCCCTGTACTTTTCAGTACAGGGCTTTTTGTATTTATAATTCAAATTTTCGTTTTTGTTTTTCTAATAACTATTTTAATAATTATTTTTGGAAATTCCACATTTAAAATTTTGATTGCAAAAAATCTGAAAAATTTTTCAAACTGTTTTCTTGTATATCACACCGACTCGACAGAAAATTTTCTTTGCTATTCTAACTATTAAAATAATTATTTCTGTTTTTGTATTCTCAGTTAGTCTAACTAACTGCTAGAAATTTTTCTATTAGCACTCTTTGCTTTATAGTGCTACTTGTATATTCAATATGATTTTTCGATTGCAAAATTTTCAGAACGTGTTTTGTATTGCATTATTGTATAAGGCTCTCAGAGGCGTTTTAAGGCGCGTTTCTTCTCAGAGTATAACTTGCTTGATACACTTGTAAACACGTCTCAGAGGGCTTTATTTTAGCTCTCAGCGTATTGTTATAGTATAGCAGAAAAATTCTTGTATATCATCTCTGTTTTGTTTATCTGTATCGTACTTGTAAATCAGATATACCATTCAAAAATTAGTTGCTTGCAATTCTGAAAACCTATCACATGATATAATTGTATTCTCAGAACGATTTTAAGGGCTATTACAGGGCTTTTGTATTTGGGTAGTGTAGTTTTATTATTTATGTTGTAAAAGCGTTTACAGGGCTTCTCAGAGGCTTTATACACTATGTGTAGTGTATTGTATATTATATATGATTTTTTGATATGCTATTGTCTAAAATAATTTAACATAATATATCTTGTATTTTAGTATTATATATTATTATATAATATAATATATATATATATATATTATAATAAAAATTTAACAGATAATATATTATATAATATTAATAATAATTATTATTGTATATGATATATATTAGTATAGGATTTTTAATAATAGAAAAGGCTGAAACCCTTTACAGTTTCAGCCTTGTTAATTGATTGTTAAATTGTTATTCCCACGGATTGCAGCAACTTTCTCATTCTCAGAGATGCAATCTCGCCATTGTGTTCGCCCTCGTTTGTTGCATCTCTCAGTGCTTCCATGTATTGTTTATCGTCCGGGTATTTGATTCTCAATGCGTCCCTTGCATCATTCCAGCGCTTGTGTGCTTCATCCAGATATTTCTTTTTGTAGTTCAAAGCACCCTGTACGTCTCCTTCGTCAATGTATTCCTGATACTCTTTTTGTACAATGTAGAGGTTTTCAGCGGATTTCACCATGACCAGATATTCAGCATTCTTCATAACTAAACCTCTTTCTGTTAAATTATGTTGCTTTCTTGAGTGCATATTTATATTACCACAAATTAGAGATAATTGCAATAGGTTTTCCAAAATATTTTCAAGAAATTTTTCCTGTTAAATTTATAATAACCCTGTATGGTTATAGGTTTATATATTCCTTGTTAAATTAACTATTAAAATAATTATATATTTTTATAAAAATAATCCCTACCAGTTATTACCAGTAGGGAAATAAATTTGTTTGTTTAATCGGTCAGCTTTACATTGACGTATGCAGATACCAAAGCGATAACAAACCCGATTGCGAATACCGAAAAGGAGAAACCAAACTTGATATACCAGAAGTCCAAAATAATCAAACTGCCACCAAAGACGAGACCAATCAGAGAAGCGATGTAAGCAACAATCCACATAACTTGTTACCTCCAAATATTCAAGTGTTCTTTTGTGCTTTCGCTATAGCTATTATAGCACCGATTCATTATCACGTCAACAGTTATTTTCAAATTTTTCTGTTAAATTTTTGTTTTTCTTTTACCAGTTTTGTATTTTGTATACATTACTTTGACCATCGTTTTTATATAATACATGACTATACAAAACCGCCTGTATGGACTACTATATACAGGACTAACCTTACCGAGAGTATTTACTACATCATGCAATATGATGAATTACGCACACTATCTCGATTTAGAGCGCTATGGTTCACTCAATATTTTTCTAACTATAAGTATTATAATAGATAAATTTGATTTTGTCAAGCGTTTTCTAGAATTATTTCAGTATTTTACTATTAAAATAATTATTATTTCTAATAAAATTTTGATTGTGATTTTTATTAAATACTTTTCTCATAAATATTTTAATAGTCATATTCTATTATAAAAAGTTAGGGGATGCAAACTATCGCTCACATCCCCTTTTGCTTTATTCAACAATACCAGTGATACGGATGATATCAAATCCTTTACTGGTTTCATCTGTCTCATTATCCAGACGCGCAATCAGCTCTTTTTGTGCTTCTTTGCTGTTTTGAGCAACGACTATATATCTGTCACAAAAACCCTGAACCTTGTTGAATACATCACACACGAACTTCATTGTTAAATCCCCCCTGCTTTATTCAGTTGCCCCGTACACTTCGCCGTCAATGTATAGACCGTATTTCATATACTTATTAACCAGCTTTGCAAAGAGCTTGCAAGCGTCTTCAAAACTTTCTTCGTCCTCTTCTGCAATCTCTTGCAGTTCATCATCATCAGCGCCATCAGGAATAATATAAATCCATGCATCATAGGCGCTCTCGTCGTTCATGTTCTTGATGATGGTGTTCATGCTTCGCAGGGTCTCAAACTTTTCATTGGTGCTAGTCATTGTTAAATCCTCCTTGTTGTATGGGTCAATTTCTATTATTAATATACCAGATAATCAGAATTTCGTCAATAGTAATATTGCACAAAGTTTGCTATAATATTTTGGTCAAATTGACGATACAAAACTGACACGATTACTATTAAAATAATTAAATTTAGCAAATAAAAAAGAGGGCTTTCGCCCTCAATAGATTTTGTTTAAATCTTCCCATTCCAGAACAGCGAAACGGCTTTCAGGCGTTTCACGATACAGGACGGAAATGGTTCTATCATAAACGGAATCAATATTGAAAAACTCAATCTCAAGCCCTTTATTGTTGCCAGTGACAAACACGATAGAATCATCATCGGTTTCGTACTTGTCCGCAAAGTCAAACTTTGCGAGAAAAGAGGGAAGTCGGTCATCACTTGCAGAACTAGAGCCGATGATTTCCACCAGCTTGCTCAGGTCATTCATCTTGAAAGTACGCATATCAAAATCCTCCTTAAACTATTCATTGGTTAATTTCTATTATTATTATAGCACTAATACAAGAAAAGTCAATAGATAATTTAAAATAAGAATTATTCTTATTTACACCTATTAGAATCAACTATTAAAATATTTATTATAAGCAAAATAAAAACAGGGTTTCAGCCTTCACCTACTCCCCTGTTAAATTTACCACAATTCTCCTGCGTCCATTGCTTCATGATATCGCCGGTCTGCTTCGTCTCCTTCATCTTCCACGTTCAGAATCCGCTCCATCTCTTGACAGATTTCACAAGATTCATCTTCCGTCAGCCCATACTCTTCACGGATTTCTTCATAATCATCGGGTTTCCAACCGCCATCGAGAAGTGCTTGAGCGTCCATGTGTACAGTGTTCAGCATTTTTAAATCCTCCTGTATCTCTGTTTCTTATACGATTATATCACCAGAATAAAGGCTTGTCAACAGTTTTTTGAAAATAATCTTTAATATATTTCATGTTTAACATGAGCAAAATTTAACAACACATATATTAACTATTAAAATAATTATTAGTACCTGTAAAATAAAAGGACTAGGATATTTCACCTAGTCCCAATGTCAATTTTTAGAATTTAGCAAGGAAGTCATCAAGCATCTTATCAATATCCTTGTGCTGTTCTTTCTTGCTCTCGTGCTCTGCAATCTCCTTTTTAGCCTGTTCTTTATCTTTTGGTGTGATACTGCATTCTTTATCTGTCAGAACGTGCCAGCCGTCACAAACATAACCTTTGCTGTACAGCCATTTCTTACCGTCCCACAGGTAGTTATATTCATCTGCCTTTGCAAGGTCATCAAGAGGCATTTCTACAGCATCTACACCATCCTCGCCACGGTCACGCTTGTAGAATGTACACCAGCCATCAGGGCGATTATCAAAGTCATGTTTTTCTCCGATGAACTTATCCAGAGAGGAAATATCGCCCTGCTTAATCAGCTCTTTGATTTTATCCTCGTCGCTGTAGTACAGCTTGAGAATAGCGCCTGAACCATCCAGATAATTATCATAATGCGAATAAACACTAATAGTATTACCATTACCAAGATACATACCAATTCGTCCTCTAGTGCTCATATTAGTTACCTCCGTTATTGTTTTGTATGTGTTCCTTACGCTTATTATTATAGCAGATAGATTGTGTTCTGTCAATGCTTTTTGCAAATATTTTCTAAAAAATTTTTGATACCAGATTTTTCAAAACAGTTTTGTATACCAGTATTTAATTATTTTAATAGTTTTTTATCACATAAAATAAAGGGTGGAAAGATTTTCAATCCACCCTTTGTGACATATATCTAATTTCTTAGAATCGTACATCATCGTGACTGCCCGAAGGTCTTACACTCACTCCGTTAATAGACAATGCCCTGTCTACGACGAACTATCGTCCTTTAATTGTATTGTACCACAGATTTGTATTTTGTCAATAGTTATTTTCAAAATTCTTTGTATTTATTTCAGAATAACCAGAACAGATTTATCATCAACAGGTGCATTCACAGCACCATTTTTAGTTTCAATGTGATGATACTTAAAACCGTTTTCAGTCTCTTTCAAATCGTAAGTTGCGTATTGGATACGGGGTTTAAAGTAGTTAATAACATCGTTATCAATATTGAAAAACGAATTGGTTTTGTTCTGATAGGCATTCAAAATTTTTACCACCAGAGCGTCAGTAATTTTTCGTGTGTCACTTTCCACGAAAACATCAGTGTTGTTGAAAAAGAAAGTGTGACCAAGCTTAGAATACATCATTTAATACCTCTTTCTGTTTTGTTGTGTATGTTCCTTACACTATTTATTATACTCAAAATAACAGAAAAGTCAATACTTATCTTGAAATTTCTTTTGTTAAATTTTTAATTTGTTTATACCAGATAATACTTTGTATACATCAAGATTGTATTCCATTTACTATTAAAATAATTAAATTTAACAGGAAAAAGAACAGCCCAGCTTTCGCCAGACTGTCCATATAATTTACTTGAGCAAATTCTTTCTATCGGTCACACTGTAAAGACCCTTTGCAAAATATTCAATAAAGGTCTGATACACACTCAGAGCGTTTGCAAGTGTGTCAAACCGCTTGCTAGTATAGTCGTGTGTACCATCTTCCAGAGGGACGATATAGCACACTACAAACTTGTTTCCCATTCGGTCAAGAGAAACCTTCTGTCCAGAATAGGGGCATTCGGTGATAGCAATAGTGTAGCTCATTTTTGTTTCTCCTTTGCTTTATTTTCTGATATGATTATATCAAAAGATTTTGTATTTGTCTATTAGCATATTGCACAAATATTATATTAAATATTTGTACAGTTTTGTATTCATATATACTGATATAATTATTTTAATAGTTAAATTTAACAGAAAAAATAGGAGCCGGTCTTTCGACCAGCTCCTTATTGTTATTCTTTCCAGAACGTTTTAATTTCCTGAATCAAGTCCATTGCCCTAACAATGATATCCGTATCATTATCGTCGTCTGTAAAAGCCATCAAGTAGTTGATAAGTTCCTCGCTCTTATCAGTGAGTGCCTTGTCAATTCGGTCAAGGTTTGCGCTGATTTCTTCGATGGTAGAACACACGTCCATGTATTCATACGGGTCTGCATCATACTGAAAAGCGTCAATCTTGTCGGACAGTTCACGGATTTTCGTTTCTTTGTTCGTCATTTTTAATTACCTCATTTCACTTTGTTTATTGGTTACTTTCTGTATATTATTATAGCAAATATTTTGTAATTGTCAATACTTCATTTGAAATTTTCCAGAAATATTTTTCCTAAAATTTAACAGGATATTATATTTATTATTTTAATAGTTATATCCTCATAACAAAACAGAGCCAGACAAACCGGCTCTGTAATTATTTATTGCATTTTGCGCCAAAATGCGGTGTCAATTACTAGTTCTCTTCCGATATCCCTACTATATTTAGTGCGTGTAATTCTGATGACGGCTCTGTTTTTGTCCAGTTTAATAATAGTCCCTGCCATTGTAGGGCAAACTTTACTCTGCAAGGTATCACCAATATTAAGCACGATTATACATCTCCCTTTCGTCTACAATCGCAGTCCAAGGGTAATAGGTTTTAAATTTACCCATTTCTTGCCACCAGATTTTCCAGCTACCAGCACCATACACATCAATATAAATAGTATCATAGGGAACACGCTCACTAATAATACCACGGTCTTTCATTTGTTTTACGATACCGGGAGGTGCGATTTCAGTATACTTTTTATCTTCCAGATATACACTTTTAGTCATTCTAATCACCCCTCAGCTTTCCTTGTAACATTTTTCGTATTCAGTCCATTCCCAGCGTTCAATATCTTCTTGAGTATATCCGAAAATCTTTGCTACACGTCTCAGTTCACGCATAACAGAACGCATTCTCTGCCACCGTACTCTTATATACGCCATTTCCTGTTCATCGTAATCTTCCTGTTTAGACAGGGAATCTACAGCTTCAGAGCTATCCAGATACAAGCTATACTGACAAGCATATTCTTCCTTAAATTCATTGAGCATCTTTTCCATAATTGTTACCTCATTCATTATTTGTTGGTTTCTATATATAATATATCATACTATTTTATATTTGTCAAGCATCAATTTTATATTTTCTTTGTTAAATTTAACGCAAAATAATTAGTTAGTTATTATTGTTTATCCCGTTACACTCTCGCCATTTTACGCTACACCCAAGACTGCCTTGTGATGGGCAGAAGGGTGTAGCTATTTTGCGAGTGTAACTAAGTTATATATTAAAATAATTGATAATAGTAATCTAAATTTTTAATAGATTATTTTGCTGTTAGGTATTGACAAAGTGTTTTGTATATGGTATAATACTAGAGAATAGATAAATAACCCGACTATTTATCTATGTTAAATTCAAGTTACTACTTTTTTGATTTAAAAAGTAGTAAAACGAAAAAAAAGCCCTTATTTTACAACGATTTTTGGGGGTGTCCCTTAAAGAGAGTATGTATAAAAGTAGTAAGGAGGAAATATGGAATTTAACTGTAAAGTTAAAATAGTTGATGCTATTATGGGCGCTGGTAAATCTCAGTCGATTATCAATTTAATCAATAACTCAGATGAAGATGACAGATTTCTAGTTATTACAAGCTATCTGGATGAAGTAAAAAGATATAGAGATAGCTGCCCACAAAAGAAATTTAAAGCACCGAAGTTTGAAAATAATAAGTCAAAATTAGATAGTTTGAAGAAACTAATTATTAGTGGTCAGAATATTTGTAGCACTCACAGTCTTTTTAACAAGTTTGATAATGATTTAATTGAAATTTGTAGAGCCGCAAATTACACTTTAATTCTTGACGAAGTACATGAAGTAATTCAGCCTTATAATTTAGCTTATAAAGATTTTCAAACACTAATGACCTATTGTGATATTGATGAAAATACTAAACAATTGGTCTGGAAAGAATCTGAAAAAGATTATAACGGAGATAAATTTGCAGAGGAAAAACGTCTAGTTGATTTAGGGGCATTAGTTGTATTTAGTGGAAATTTAATGTGCTGGCTATTTCCTGTTGAAGTATTTAATTCATTCAGGAATATCTATATTCTAACATATAGATTTGATTTACAGCTACAAAGATATTATTATGATTATTATGGTCTTGCTTATACTTATATGTCAGTAGATGGCAATGATTTAAATAATTATCATTTAATTCCTTATGATAAAGATAAAAAGTATATTAAATATGATTATTCTAAATTGATTCATATTTGTGAAAATGAAAAAATGTTGCAAATTGGTGATACTCAAACTGCACTATCTAAGACTTGGTATGATAATAACAAAGATGGAATTGCAATGAAAACATTGAAAAATAATGTATATAACTTTTTCAATAATATTTGTAAAGCAAAATCAACAGATAATATCTGGACTACTTTCAAAGATTATGAAACAAAACTGCGTGGCAAAGGTTATTCAAAGGATTTTCTCCCTTTAAATTGTCGTGCTACTAATGATTATAGAACTAGAACAAATGTTGCTTATACAATAAACAGATATTTAAATCCATATATTAAACAGTTCTTTGTTTCTAATGGTATTGATATAGACGAAGATGGTTATGCTATGAGCGAGATGTTGCAATTCCTTTGGAGAAGTGCTATTCGTGAAGGTCAAGAAATCAATGTTTATATTCCATCTATCAGAATGAGAAAACTACTAGAACAATGGATTAAAAATAATCCTCTTGTTGAGTAAACTATTAAAATAATTATGTACGGTTGCAAGGTATATAATAAAGCCGGGTTGCTTTCGCTTCCCGGCTATTCCTTTTCTTGTTAAATTGTGCTGATTGCATCTTTAATTGTTGTTTCAAGCATCATAACGGAATGAATACTATCGCCATGCATAGGAGTCATAAGTTCCTCTGTTTCTTTATCTCTTACCTCACAATAGTGCATCCAGCCTTCTGGTTCATCAACATAATCAAAGGAAATGTCGAGTTCATAATCTGGATGACCATCAATCTCATAAGTTACAATTCGTGCGTCAAAGTCGTTAGGCATTTCACCTACACCAGTCCAGCGAGAAGGGTTCATTTTGTCGAGAAAATCTTTTGCAATTTCATGAGCAGTCATATCTGTTACCTCACTTTTATTACTGTGTTCCTTGGTTTCTGTAATTATTATAGCACAGAATACGCAACCTGTCAATAGTTTATCAAAAATAATTTTAAGAAATTTGAAACAGAGTATGAAATAACTATTAAAATAATTATAATTAGGACAAAACAAAACCCGGTAGGCATAACACCTCCGGGCTATACTTATTAAATTGTCTTAATAGGATAAATCTTATCCTCATTAAGCGCTTCAACATTACAAGGAAGAAAACAATCTGTAATGTGATAAATATGTTGTGTTGCGTCAGATGGATTTTCTGCAAATACAAGATATACCTTTTTATAGCAGTCAAAGCCATTGTTATATTCACCAGAAACTTTATACCATCTCATTGTAATACCTCCGTGTTACAAATTTAGTCTACATTTGGCTTGTCGTATTTCAGCAAGAACCAGAATCTTGAGTACATATAATCGATATTATCACCGTATGCACGGGTCTGATTGAGCATAACCTCAAGCTCTCCAAAGAAATGTTTTGCTTCTGAAACCATCATATCACAAGTAAAAAGTTGGTCGTCCTTTTTATAACTTTTACCGTTACACACGCAGATAACAACTTTATTGTCCTCATCAATAAAGTTAAGGGCTTCCAGATGAGAAAGAACGTCATTTAGTTTCATATTAAACTACTCCTTTATATAATTAAAATTCTACTTTCATGTTTACGTTTGTGGGGTCAGTTACAAGAGTATCATACCTAAAATAACTAAGAGAATTGTTATCAAAGCAATAGGCATTCCACCCTTTTGCGGCATTACTGTCAAATACTTCGGGAATCTTAACCCAAGTAAGGTAATTACCATCAAAGTTTACAGTAACAAAGATACCAGAAACGTCCTTAAAGGGTTTCATAGTAGGCTTAGAATCAATATTAGGAATCATAATATAAACCTCTTTCTGTTAAATTTTTAGCAGCGTATAAAGCAAAGCTCAAAATAATCGGTGCTGTATTTGGTTTTTATGGTGATGTTATTATTTCTTTCAACAATGCTTTCAAATGTTCCAGCATTTTCATATTCTCGTAGCGATTCAAACGCATACTCTTTCATGTATCGCCGTGCAGCATTAGAATCATTGCCAAAGGCTATAACATTATTTATAAGTTGTTCACCGTCTGAATTAGTGTATGAATTAATCACAAGATACATAATATGAACCCCTCTGTTAAATTGTTCTCGCTTCCATAATAGTCTTTCTGAGCATATCAGAACCCGGTACAGGGTAACAACAAACCATGATATAAACGTTCTCCATCTCGTTTACGGCACGCTCAATAATCGTTTTATTGTTCGTTGCTTTTGCTTTTCGGTATTCGTCCAGAGCGTTCTTTACAACTTCGGTCATTTCTGAAATAGTCATTGTTAAATCCTCCTGCTTAGTGGTCTTTCATTGGCTTTATTATAGCAGAAAATTAAACAGATGTCAACACATATTTTTAGATTTAACAAAAAAATATTTTGAGACATCTTGACGTATATCAAGATAACTATTAAAATAGTTATAATCACACCAAAAATAAAGCCCGGAAGCATTTCTGCTCCGGGCTATTCTGATTTACTTGAGCGACACAAAAATTTCGGTTGCCATGATAGAGGTTTTGCCTTTCTTAATTTTAGTAATGTTCCAGAAGTCAACCTCTGCATTCATAATGGTTTCAGGCATATGGCTCCAATTACCATTGAACACTTCGTTCGTATAGCTGTCGTTGACAATAACGTTGGTGAACGTCTCAAACACGTTACCGCACTTGTAGATATCTTTCACAGTCATTGTAGTTACCTCCATGTATTTGATGCCTTCCCTTTCTGTGATTATATAATACCATATTTTAAGACGGATTACAATAGGTAAATTGCACAAAGAATTACAATAAAAACTGTGCAGATTTACATAACAATAACACCATAAATAATCATTTTAATAGTAAATTCCATTGAAAAACATTTAACAAAAAGTCCCTTGATTTTTTCAAGGGACTTAGGTCAATCTTTATAGATATCTAATACACGTTCATTGGCTTCTGCAAGCGCCCACAATACAGGTTTTACAGGATAACTTACAGCGTGTTCAGGCTCGTTAAAAGGCGTTATACGGGGTCTTATAGCCTTTGTATGTGCGCCGTATTTAACACGCCATGGAATAGCTTTAGGCTTTCTTGTTTTCGGTTTCTGTGCCTTCTTTTTGGGTGATAGCCTTGCCATCGTTATTCACCTTTTCTATTGCTTCGTTATACTCGTCTAAGTACATCCATTTGAATCCTTTGCAGGTGTTATTTTTCTTTTTCAAACAAGCGCATATATTCGTTGTGCCGCTTATATTCAAAGCATTCTTTGCTTCTGTTATAGAATCCCATACCCTTATAAAACCATTGTTTCTGTCTAACTGTACGATTTTAATACATTTCTCTTCATAAGGACGGTATTTAACAAAGTTCTCAATTTCTTTCTGAGTCATATTCTTGTATACGCTGTACTGCATCCAAAAATATCCGCAACAGATTCTTGTTTTCCCAGAAACAGCCCTTACTATGGCAGAGGGTGAAACATCTAGCGAAATTGCAGCAGAGCGTTCAGAATCCCATATATTTAATAATTCTCCGTTTTTAGACAATTGTACAATTTTTACTTTTTCAGAGTCTGTCCTCTGACTTTTCATTTTGGCGTTATATTCAGTTTGACTATTAATTAAAATAATTAAATTTTCTTTACTTAGTTTGTTATAATCTGTTTCTCTAATCCAGAAATAACCATAGCATATATTTCTATTTTTATTAATACGTCTTATAATATGGTCTGTATGAAAATTTTGATTTTTAACCGATATATCTTCTCTCAATTTATATACGTCAACTATATTTCCACTTAAATCTAACTGAATAATTGGCATGAATTTGTTCTTAACTGTTTCTGCTCTTCTTTCTATACCTGTCCCATGATTTATATTTCCTTTATGAGTAGTCCATTCCAGATTGTCTAGTCTATTATTTGTTTTGTCTTCGTCTATATGATTAATATCTGTATAAATTTCTGGGTTTGGATTTGGATTAAATAAATTCATTACAAGTATATGAACAGGGGGAGTCTTGTGTATCCGGTTTTTACAAATGGAAACATGAAGATACCCTCCCTTGTCCATACACTTTTTAAGATATATAGATTTTCTGTGTTGTTTTTTACCGGACGAGCATGGAACCCATCTGTCTATTGTTTTGACGTCTCCCATGTTGCTAACGAGAAAACAACCAGAAAAATCAACCCCCTTCCACTCTTTCAATTCTCGCCATTCTTCTTCCATCAGTTTCCCTTTCTTTGAAGTTCTTGGATTACATTAAAACAAGCCTGTTCGTAAATGTTGATTGTGTTGGGCTGTTGCTTCATCTGTTCCAGACAATTAATTAGAATCCGAAACATCTGTACCAGCATCTTGCGTTCTGCTTCTGTTAGGGCAATGTTTTTGCCATTATCCAGAACATAGTTTAGAATATTCTTATTATCCATATTAAACCTCCTTTACTCCTGCAATGTCAAAAATCGCTTTTCTATTTTCAGGCGTATCCTCTTTGAATACCATCAAATGTCCAGTAAACAGAACTACGTCTCCGCACTGTGTATAAATTTCAACATCATCTTTACTATAAAGAATGTTCCTCATAATATTGTTACCTCGCTTTCTATAGATATTATAGCGCAATCTAACAGAGAAGTCAATAGGTAATTTGAAATTCTTTCTGTTAAATTATTACTATTAGAATAATTATTCACGGCATAATAAAATAGGGACTAGAATTTTCATCTAGTCCCCTTGTTGTTAGATATCTAATTCAATCCAGACACGGCTTTTGCTGATGGTTTCAAAATAAAGAACATTGCTGTTCTTTGCATTTTCAGAAACCTGATTCCAGTTAATTTTGCAATACGGATTAAGATTGTTGGTGTGTTCGTCTCTAGGGTAGTGAAATTCAAAGATAATATTAGGGTTATATTTCCAATCTCCATTAACGGCATACAGCTCATTCAAAGTCATGATATTACCTCTTTTCTGTTGAATTAGTACAAGAATCCATTAATAATGTTTTTATTATACTGTTTGCGCTCTCTTGCACTCTTACCAATATGCATATAAGGACGCTGATGGGTAGAGCTAAAACGGCATTTGTTTTCTTCTGTATACCGTTTCTGTTTCTCGAGTTCTGCCTTATATTCTTTGTACTTAGGACAAGTATCAGAGCAAGCACAGTGGCGTTCTTCACAGCCTTTGCAAGGGCACGGAACATTTTTACCAGCATTGAAATCCATATTAAAACACCTCTTTATAATCTTTGCAAGCGTTCACAAGAATATTTCGTTCAGAAAAATACTCAACGTGTTTTGTGTTAGTGTTCATTGCTGTATTAAAACCAAGCTTAACATAACCATTACCGCCGATAATAAACGTATCGCCAACAATCAAATCAGAAAACATCTTCAACATATTAAACACCTCTTTCTTTTGTAATATTATTATAGCATAAAAATTCGATTATGTCAACCCTATTTTGCAAGAAAATTTTGATGTTTATTTTTTATAGTTATTTTAATAGTTAAAATTTAAGATATAACAAAACCCTGTTGGATGAATGAGGTAACAAGTTTCCAACAGGGCAGATAATGTCATAATATAGGGATTTGTTGGATTTGAACCATACAATCTTCCGGATGCACCGGGTGCTTTACCCAATTAAGCTAAAATCCCATAGGAAGGGTAGTTTTACCTCCTAATATCAGAGTAGCTAATTCTGATATTAGGACTCATTAAACGAGTGTCCACTACCAAGGTCGCACTTTGAATCACACTCCCCGCCTAGCTGTGCGCCCACTAGACTAAACGGTTTTTTACTGTTAGGCTCATACCGTTCTAATAAACACCTACCCTAATTCTTTCGTGATTAGGCTACGCCTTACTCCGGTATCTTCTCTTTCTGGTCTCGCAATTGCGGCCATCCGTCCGAGATTCTCCGTTGTAAGGTCTAAGCGTTAGGGATATTTCTATCCCCGGATGAACTGCCCACCCCTGTGAACCTAGCTTCCTTTGTTCCGTAAGTATTGTACCACACTTGACTTCCTGTGTCAAGTCTTTTCTTAAATTTCTTCAAGAAAACTTTTTTCATTAATCTTTTCAACCAACAAAGTGTTCTTGACAATCTTGAACACATAACCACTATACTGGAACGGTTGCTCAAAACCACCGATAAGTTGAAGAATCCTTTTCTGTTTGGTCGGTTTCTGATATTATTATAGCAAATGATTTTTGATTTGTCAAGGATATTTTGAAATTTTCTGTTAAATTAAAAATTATGTTGCCTGTGCAACATTTTTAGTATAGCATAAAAGAAAAAATTAACGTAGGTACGTCATTTTTATATGAATGAAATCACGATTTTATTACTATTAAAATAATTAAAATTCTTCCAAAAATAAAACCGCCCACGCAAAAGGTAGACAAAACGTGAGCGGTGGTAGATGGCTTATTGACTTTCCAGTTCCATGTAGAACAATTTAACAGTAATGATATATAGGATAGCAAATCCGATTGCAAGGATAAAATTGTACTGATTGATAAACAGCGTAGTGATGACCACACCAATAAACATAATGCAATGAACCAGAAACATTAAAAGATAGCCCATGACGTTCCCTTCCAGACTCTAACATTTTCAGTCTTTCCAATAGTCTTGATATCGTTTCCAAATCGCTTTACAGGATATCGTTTGACGTATTCTTTTCCTTTATCAGTGCCGATATAGTAACGATATTTAGGTGTATCGTATTCACCAAACTTTTCCAGATGGTTAAGCATTCGGTTTGAAAGTTTCATAATAGTTCTCCCTTTTAAAAGCTCGCATAAACAGTTCCCATGTCGTCTATGACATCAAAAGCCGTATACTCAGGATAGGTATCCATAATCTCCGCAATAGAGCCGGTGAAGTGCGCGAGGTCATCGCTTTTCTCCAGAACGGTAATAGTCGAATCAACGTAACCAATCAGACAATACATATTTATTTCCTCCTGTTAGGCATTAAACAAATAATCGCCCATAGTTTCAAAAGAAGTATATTCAGGGTGTTCGTTAATAAGTTCAATAAATTCAGAAAAATCCATAACACTATTGTTCTGTTCCATAGTAGTATTATTGTAATCAGTGTAATTAATCAGGCAATCCATATTTATTTCCTCCTGTTTAGTGGTCTTTCATTGATATAAGTATACACTATACAGAAACAAAAGTCAATAGGTTTTTGAAAATATCTTGAAAAAATTTAACAGAAATACTTATAACTATTAAAATAATTAATCCAACGATAAAAAAGTTGGCACTCACAATAAGTAAGTGCCAACTAGATTTATTCTGTTTTACTTAATACGTTCGTAATCTGAAAGATACATCCATTTATATCCCTTATGTTGGGTTCTCCCGTTTTTGTGTTTACATACAGCAGAAATTGTAGAAGCGCAAAAATCATTGTCTTTAGCTGCATCTTTTGCAGAATCCCAAACTTTAATTAGTTTATCATCCATAGACAGCTGAACAACTGGAATCTTTTGTGTATCTATGTTTGCATATTCGACTTTTTCTTTTAACTCACTATCTGAAAAATTGATATACTCAAGATATCTAAACCAAATATACCCATAAGCATTTTTATACTTCCTATTGATACAATTAGATATTGTAGTTACAGACATATCTTTTTTAGACACATCTGAAACTTGATTCCAAATTTTTACAAGGCTTCCGTCCATATTTAGTTGTACAACTCTTTTATCTTTTTTATATGTTATAGTTTCTGTCCATTTTATATATTCATTTAATTCTTCTTTTGACATCTTATTATACTCATCTGAATATAGCCATAGATATCCATAGTGGCTCTTTAGCTTCTTTTTGATACATCTATTTATAATAGTAGCGCAACCAAATCCAGCTTCTTCTGCTTTCGTTGCTGATTGCCATTCTTTTACAAAAGACCCATCAAGATTCAACTGAACTATTGGAATTGATATAGATTTGTTAGCTCTTTCTCTTGCGGTTACATAATTATCATTGTAATATTTTGTACACCATTCAAGATTTTCAACACAGTTATTAGACGGGTTTTCGTCTTTATGGTTTACGAATGGATAGTTATTTGGATTCGGAATAAAAGTTTCTGCTATTACCTGATGAAAAAATCCAGTAATATGCTCTTTCCCGTTTGACAAGTATACATGAAGTCTTCCGGTTCTCTTTTCTGGTTTTGGGTTTAAAAGATGCTCTTTTATATGTTTATTACGACCATTTCTATAAGTTACAGTTCCTTCAAGCCTTTTAATCCTACCCTTATTCGATGCTTTGTAATATCCAGAGAAGTCAACACCTTTTACAATATGTACATCTCGCCATTCTTCATTTTCTAAATCTTTAATCATAACACAATCCTTTCTAGCCTATCCTATAGGCTTCATAAGTATTGTACCAAAAAAGAGCATAAAAGTCAAGCAGAATATTATCTTTTTAAAAAGTTATTTTCTCGCAAAAGAAAAGAGCGGCGAATTTCGCCGCTCTAAAGTCGTTAATAAATCACTTGATACGTTCAAGCTCGCCGTTATCCATATCATGCCGATACAATTCGGGGAACCGAACAACTTTTCCCATGCGATGACGTGTAATCAGCTTTCCGCATTTCTTGCAACGCAACACATACTCAACACGATTGTTTGCAATGCTGTTAGCGGCTACGACCTCTTTGCCGTTTTCATCGGTAAAGTAATCTGTTCTTGTGATACTAACACCATGCTTTTCGCTAACCTTGTTGGCAATCACTTTCCACATTCCAGTGTGACCACAATCAAAATCAATGCTATCAGCTATCGCGTGGATAAGTTCATGATAAGCAACGGTCATAAACTGTTTTTCGGTACAGCCCATGATAAAGTATTTGCTGAAAGTGATTTCATAATCGAAACGCTGTTCGTACCGATTATATTTTCTGGAACACAAGCCATAAGCTTTCTTTCGACGGTTCAGACCGGGAACGGGGTTCAAACCATCGGGAATTACATAACCGTCAAAACCCAAATTTTCCATTGCTTCCTCAAACAGGGTATTCATTTTTGTGATTTCCATAATCTTGTTACCTCTTTCTTTATTTGTAGTTCTCTCTTGAACTGTATATAGTATAGCATACTTAAAATTAAAATGCAATAGTGATATTGCACAAAGATAATATAACAAAACTGTACAAAATGCACATATCTGTTCCAGACAATTTAACAGATAATTATTTTAATAGTAATGACCTACAGTCATTTCAATCACATAACAAAACCCGCCTAGTTGGAGGAAATTACTAGACGGGCAGATAATAGCTATTTACTTCTCAATACTAATAATGTGGTCGATGTTGACATTGTAGACGCTAGGTTTTTCAGAAGTAGGAAATTCAGATTTAAGGCACATTGCTTTTACTTCTTGTTCATCTGTAGGAATACCATTCACAAGATACGTTACACGGCTCTTGTTGGGGCTGTTCGTGACTCTAAGATAGATATTCCCTTTATGCTCAATAAAGTATTTTTCTTGTCCAGAAATCCACGAACCATAAGGAAGTCCGACATTCTGTGACGGCAAAGAACCATCTGCACGACCCTGTTTAGTGGATTTAAGATTTTCATAGTCGCAACCACTACGAATGGTAGAGCGAGAAATCTTGACAATGTTCTTGTCCTTAAATTCTTTTCGGGTCTTGAGCGTCTTGCAAGTGGTCATGTTGGCATAAGTTCCAGCATGGATAGAATGGATGGCGTTCTTGATTTCTTCGTACTTCATAATTGTTACCTCAGCTTTCTTTATTGGTTGGTTTCTGATTATATATTAACTCAATTTAACAAAGAAGTAAATGTGCAAAATGCACAAAGATTCTGTTAGATTTATAGTGATATTGACAGCCAATAAAGGCAACTAACTATTAAAATATTTATTAAATTTAACAAAGAAACAGGGCGATTATTACCGCCCTGTTATCAAGAAGTTAGTATTTGATGTTATGCTGTTTACAGGTCTTTTTCCAGATTGCTCCGGGACACGAATTGTCTCTTTTCATGTGAAATACTAGCGTTAATCGTCTATTATTATTGTTATAATAGTGGTAGTGGTCGCCTACGATACGGTTTAGTGTATAACCGTTCTTCTTTAGGATTTTGTTTGCATCTCTCAGTTTAATATCATTCATCTCTGTTTCTTCCTTTCTTTCTAGTGTATGTTGTCTTTTTGGTAAATCTACAAGGCCGCAAAACAGGCTTGCGCTTTGCCTTTCGTTCCTGTTTATCTTTGTTCTTCTGCAACATGGTTATAACTCCTTTACGTCAAAGGTGATTTGTTCTGTGTACTTTTTATCTTCGTGCGGAATATCTGCCACGATTTGCTCTATAGCTTTATATTCTTCTCCGTCTTTTTCGTATCTTGTGCTAATCCAGTAATGAACATTACCGTCGTAGGACTCACCGTTGGTTTTCAGGTTGTTTAAAATTTTAAAGAAATCTTCTGCTTTCATTGTTAAATCCTTTCTTTCGTTTGCTAGTTTCTGTATATAATATAGCACACTTTTCTATATCTGTCAAGTATTATTTTGAAATTGTTTTATAGAATTTATTCCAGATACCTTTACAAGTAACCATAACTATTAAAATAATTATTTACTAATTCATCTCAGTCATAGCATTACAATTATTTTAATAGTTAAATTCCAAATGCAAAGCATTTAGATTCCATTGGCTGCGCCAATGGATTTAACAACAAAAGAAAAAAGATGGTATTTCTACCACCTCTTTTCTGATTATTTTGTTTTAGTGCTTTGAAAACTTGACCGCTTCACCATTTTTCAGATTAAAGCACTTTTTGCATTTCTGGCAATTGCCATCGCACTTAATAGCATAATCTGGAACTAAATCAGCGTGTTTACCGTCATCCATATATGCCATAGGAACGGAAGTTTCGTTTTCGGGAAGAAAATCATTCCAACCGCTAAAAACGATATTAAAGTTACTAGGAACCTCACCCATTGCAATAACAGTGTTTGCAACTTCAAACTGTTTCGTAAATGCAAGGAACTTGGTTTCTGGGTTGTGCTTTGCAATCTCACAACAAGCAAGCAAATAGTCCGTGTTGAAAAAGTCGCCGCTAACATTGAATCTAAACAGGCGATATTCGTTCATATCAATGAACAGGTCACAAGCCTTAACAAATTCATTATAACGCTTGTCTTGCATCAATGCAACGGTGTTATCCGTGTATGCTTTTCGCACACTAGGATAAATCCGAACCATCTTGCAAGCATAGCACCCATCTTTTGCACACGGCGCGTTCTTTGCACAAGTGGTGACAGGAAGAACAGAGAAAGAACCAACACGGTGCATTTTGCTGTTGCCCTCAGAGAAGCTAAAACCTTTAATACGCATAATTTGTTGCCTCCAAAATGTTTTGTGTGTTTCGTTTGAACTGACACAAGTATACACGAAAACGAAACAAAAGTCAAGTCTTTTTTGAAAATTCTTTTGAATATTTTTTGTTGTGAGTATACAACCATAGGTTGTTACTGTATCTGGTGGAAGCCATGCACTTAATCCCAGCACCTACGGCGCTAGAATCACTCGTGTTACTCGTGACTATTAAAATAATTATTATTATCCTATAAACCCTATATCCTAGTATGAAATAGGTATACTGGTTTCATCGCACTAACCCACAAACCCAGTATGTATCCCTGTGTTCTACACGCAGACACACAAAAAGCGGGAGTGAGCTGACTATTAAAATACCATGCCCTACGGGCACAGAATCACTTCCGAATGGTCGTGATAATTACACGCACACAAAATAAAGTGGGCTATCTGGTGTATATGTGACGTGTAGAAGTGGAGCGCTAGTAATTATTTTGATAACTAAATTCTGGTATAGGCATATAACCTAGTAGGATAGTTGGTAGTAACAAAAGTGGAATCTGAAATCACGATTTTGTGACAAAATGGAGGATGGTTTCAGAAATGTAATTTTTTGTCAAACTTGAAATTGCTGTTGACATCTGGTGTGAAGTATGATATATTGGTAAAGGACTTTGAAAAGAGAATACGAGTAGAGTTTGGTATAGTATCTCTATGTATATTATACATTATTATATGTATATATGTATTAGTATATATAATGGTATTATAATATAGTTAGTGTATGATAACTATGTTTACTTGATGTCACGAAAACATACAAGGATATGATTTTCTGGTGTTAGCTCTGTCGGCAAGGTCTGTGTTTTGCTCTATGTAACCTTGCATTTCTTGCCGATAAAAAACAGTATAAGACATTTCTGCCTATACAGATAAAAACGGAAATGGTGTAGTTATTTTCCGATATGGGCAAAATTCTGGTTAAATTGGAAAGTATCTACTGGAAATCTGTTTTTAATTATCGGCTGTTCTGGAATGAGGATACAACTTCATGACCAACGGGAATGAATCTAACACCGTCAGGCGTTGGGGTCGCCGTTCTAATGGATGAGCTGGCTCAATGTAGTGTGCAGAGATACATTTCTGGTTAAATTTACAGTTTTGTATGGCTGTACTAAACAAAATCTATTCCATTAAATCTAACCGATAGGGAAGATTCTAAGCTCGTAGAGCTTGGGATTGGGTATGATTTTGGGAGAATAGTGGTAGAGCTGGGAGTAATACGTCATACACTCACCACTGACGTGTACTGTTCGTGTATGACGTACAGTTTGTAGACAATAGAAATTTGTAGAATGAGTAAATGGTGGTGTGAGAAAAAATAAAGGGAATGAGAGAAGGATAAAATGAAAGCCAACTGCATAGACAGTTGGCTTTAAAAATTCTGTCCCGTATTCGTTAGAATAGGGCAGATTCTAGCACTTGTAAAGTGCTGGGATTGATATGTGATATTTGTAGATTTTTTTGATTTGAAATTTT
>OGKA01000708.1_pt1 | contig 34009 bp, 26 predicted proteins | sample 1572211 | NCBI WGS metagenome assembly OGKA01 (sample SAMEA2582125, study PRJEB24529) | metagenome | biome: Human gut stool | place: China | collected 2011 | reverse complement strand
CTGAAATAGGCAATGTCACTTTAGCCTTATAATCACCTTCGTGCAATAAAATTACAGTAGACTCATGGGTAATTAACTCCAAATACTTTGCATAGGCTTTTTTTAATCGCTCTGCCTTCTCTGCAGTACCTTTTTTCTTAAGAACCTCTCCATCAATCCGCTTATTATACTCTTCCATTTTCTTAATGTGATCAGCAGTAGTAATATTGCGAGTCTTATCGTAACGATAGTTCTGATATGCATTATCTGGAATACTAGCATCAGCCCCTGGTACAGGCGGTTGTCCTTCAGGAACAGTATACTGTGCCGCATCAATAGGCATGGTGAAAGCTACTGCCACAGCTAAGCTCAACAAAGTACTTTTTGGTTTCATACAACACCTCTCAAACAATAATAGGCACGTTCTCTCATTAGTATAAGTATACTATAACCTAGAGAACATGCCTATTTATGCTTATTGCAATTTTTTCAACGCTGCTTTGATTTCGTTTACTTCAGCGCGTAGTTCTTCATTGTCTGCGCGCAGTGATGCATTGTCGGCTTGTAAGTCTTTGATTTGTTTTGCCATTTCAAAGCGGCTTGTTTTGAGTGTTGGGTCTTGTTCTCCTACCTTGAAAGAAGCACCGATGTTAAACATGCTTTCACCACCAAGGGTAACACCAGCATGAACCATAGAGTTTTCATTCGGCTGATAAGAAGCACCAATAGCGCCCGCATTTGAGATCTTATAATGGCCTACACTGGTCGCAAAGGACCATTTATCGTTTGGATTATAGTCCAAATAATGAAGCCCCGCCAATGCCGCAGAGGCAGCGCCCACCTTGGAGACTTGACGATCCGTATAGGACTTGGCATTGTTGAGCACCTTGTCCCCAATATTCACGGTATTATTTTCGAGCGTAAAAATACGATTCGTATTGTTATCGACCTGCGTTTTCACCTCGTGCAACTGGCTGCCATTAATAACATCCGTAGACGTTTTTGAAACCTCGCCCTTAGACACATTTACGATTTTATTGTTTCCATTATCGAGGCCTTTATTAGTGAGAGACACCGTTTTCTCATTATCATGGTCCCCATCGGTAGTCGTGATGGTCACCCCGTTATACCCATAATTCGTATTGTATTCAGTGCTGTTCTCATTGTCATAGTGCACAATCTTCGTGCCATCAGTGCTGAGCTCAGACTTATCACCACTCTGTATATTGGTCATGGTGAAAGTTTTAGGCTCCATTTGTGCCATGTATTTATTTTCTTTTCGATCAAGGATAGCCAAGCCATAATCCTCTATCCAAACGAGCTCATGAGTTCCATTATACATATCAAAGTAACCGGCACCAATACGCGTATGACGATCATCAGGATGACCAGCATCCGTTCCTACAGTGCTACTAATAGACATGCCGTCAGACTCAATACGAATACCGTGGTTAATATCCCCACTAGTACCTATAAACGTCCCTTGATACGTAGGATAATTCGTCGTAGAAATCTCATAATTCGTAGAGCCATCCGCATTCGTACTCGTATTCACCAACAAATTCTCACTATTTGTAGAAATAGTAGAATCCGCATGAACCGTTAAACCATTCACACTCAATACAGACACAACACCGGCTAACAATAAAAACTTTTTATTCATTATAACTCCCCAATAACCCATATACATTAGTAATATAGTAAATTTATTAATACCTTTTAATTATAAGATTGACTTATTGTTATTTCAATGACTTATTCATCATTAATTCATTTTATAAATAAATCTATTCTTTAATTACAACTATATTTGATAAACGATTAATACAAAGCCACCTAACAAAGTGCTAGGTGGCTTTTACATAGACTAGTAAACTAATAGACTAATAGATTGCTAATCAAATATATAGGTCATATATTTACTCAAGTTTTGTTTGTATTCTTCTATGGTGTCATATGTTACTGTATTATCTTTGATCCAGTCTTTAAGTTTCAGTTCTGGAACTCCAAAGTCAGAGTCTTCATCGGATTTCCAAATCCCCCCATTATCGGCCTCGTATTGCTGCCAGCATGCTTTAGAGAACATAGCCAGATTGTATGCTTTATGGTACTCTTCTTTGGCCAAGTCTAGATGACCCAAGGTTTCATTAATTTGAGCCATTATATAGTACTCAAATAAAGGCCATTTATAGTCACTAGGAGCATCCTCAATTTCACATGCCACTTCAGTAATAGCATCAACAATTTCTCGCTTATATCGCTCTGCTCGTTGAGTATCTCCAAAGCGAATAGCGAGTTTAACCATATATTTAGTGCACAATATATAATAGTCTACACCAAACAAATAGGATATTTTGTCTGGTTTTTCCCATCGGCTAGCCATTTCATTCCAAAGTTCTTTATCAATATGGTCTAAGTGGAACGTACAGAGTGCTTTCAACCATAAATAGAAATCCATGTTGGAATAGTTGTTATTAAACCCATCTTCACTAAGGTCTAATAGAGCATGCATTTGTGCGTAATAGTCAAATTCTAAATCAAATACCGACGGATACATTTCTTTAATGTAACGCTCATAACCGAGTCTATTCTTTGTTTCCACATAATAGTGTAATAATACATACCGCAAACTATCTATACTAAAGGCATGTTCAGGGTTTACGCCCCCCATAAGAATAGGATCTAAATATTGCTTATGCTTAACGGGATCTTTTTCCTGCATATCCATCAAGTCTTTAAATATTGTGTCCGCATTTTCATTACCTGTGAAAGCATATGCTAATGCACGATACCACTGGGATATGCGTGATAATTTAACCACATACTCAACTTGCCAGGTGTCAGTAGCCGAGATTTGAACCTTGGCTAACTTTTCATCTAATTTATCCACAATAGGTATGATAGCGGCATACATATATTTATTAAGAGCCGTACAACATGCATCAATCATACAATAAAATGTACAGCATAAACGTGCATCTAATGTCAAAACAGTAGCTAAATCCTGGTACCTGTAGATATCGCTTTCATCGCCACCTTGTTTACATATATCTTCAATAGTTGACTGTAACGAATTCCCATAACGCAGTATAAAATCAAGGTATGATTGACGTTGGTCAGGTTTTGGATACAACGGAATATTTAACCGATCTCTTGTAAGATCATTCACAAGTCGATCGAGCAACGGTCCAATATGATAATTTTTCACATACCCTATAACTCCATCATTATAGGATGGCACCTCGTTCTGTAGCAGACGATGTAGCTGTGAATATTGATTTCTTGAATAGATATCTAACAATTTATCTACCCAAATATTCCACTCATCATAAACAGCTATTTTAGAACAGTCACTAATAAAAATAAAATGCTTATATAAGCTTTCACAAACATCAGAGAAGAACTTATCCTTAGTTAAATTTGCCAACTGCTCACTTTCCGTCTCACCTTCCATACCTTGTACCATATAAGCTCCTAATGCATCAGCGATTAATAAGAACTCCGAATTAATCAATGTAGGCTCATTCATTGTATACGTATTAGGAACGGATGAAACAGACACGGAATTAGGCATGATATCACGCTCAACATCCTCCAATATTTGTTGAACTATTGTAACGGATAAAGGTGTATCAATATGATCCACACCTGTTATACAGCCGCAAATTCCATCTGTTGAAAAGAATCTATTTAGAAAATATCGAAGCATATGGTCATGTATATACTGAGCTTCATCCTTAGGAGATCTATGCTTTTGGAACAGCATCTTACGACCTCTATAGCTTTTGTACATAGGATACACCCTATACGACCCTTTACGCAGTTTAGATAGTAATGCTTCACCATTATAGGTGCCATGCTTGATAAACTCTGGCAAACAGCTAATGACCTCTGTCCTAATTTCCTTAATAGGTTTTCCAAAATCATTACAAAGTGCCTTTACAAAAGCTCGTATACGTTGACGTTCTAAATTAACCTCCTTCCGAGCATTTTCTAACTCCTCTGGATCATCTGCAAAAAAGGGGATAACTGGAACATTGTACTCCAAAGCAAGCAAAAATGTCGTTGTTTCTTTTCCCTCTATCGATGAAAATAACGATGGTCGAATAGCATTAAATATACCTGTGGTACTTAAGGTTAAAAATCTCATAGATCCTCCCTGTGCCAAATACTACATAATAACAAACTCTCTATATACAAACATTAAAACATAAAATGCTAAACTACATATCTAATACGAATAAATCTAGATAAATAAATAGTTTATCCCCTCAAAATCGTATCCAGTAACATAATTTTCAGAACAACCATTAAGATTCCAGCTATAATTTTAAATTTGATTACTGCTAGATTACTCATAAGATATTGCACTAATTAAATTTTCAAGCCGAATCACTATATATCATATATGAATTAGGTACAAGATTTTTTAAATATTATTCAATAATACCAAGATAAGGTGATAGAAATTAATTAAAAACAGAGCCTAATAAACTTATAAATACATATTTATTAGACTCTGCCTCACACTTATATAAAAAGATCCTTATTACTAAAATGAATATGACTTACAATCTAATATAAACTATATTCATTTGATTTTCCTACCATAAAAAGCTATTCATCTAAAAATTTTCTGGACTCCAATCATATTTGTCATGTTCTAAATCTAACTTTTCTTGATATGTATAATAATCCAAATTCAAACTATCTACTTCTTCCCTTCTAATAAAGCCCAATTCAGATAAAGATTGTAGATTTATTTGACGACCTAACCTCCCACAAAATCTATCCAATAAAACTAATAATTTTTTATCAAAAAGGATTATTTTTAACTCTTGTATAACATAATTTATATCAGCTGATTTTGAAATAAATTTTCGATATAATGAAATAAATTCAGTTACTATAGAAACATCATAACTATCACATAATCTACAATTCTTTAAATAAGGTACTAAGTCATCAAAACCTTTTAAATAATAACTCATATGACGTCTAAATCTAATTTTATACTCTCTTATAATACTTACAAAAATTCTATTGATTATCATTTCATTTAAATCTTGTTTTTCCCATAGATTAAACTCATCAATTTTAACTTGGTATTTTGTAATATAGGGTAGTCTCCCTTCAGAAAGTTCATCATTTGAGTTATAAATACTTGAACTTATAGGATCACATAAAAATCTTAAATAATATATGGTTCTTGAAGATAGAGTCATCAAGCCTCTTATCAATTCCCAATTTCTATCAAATCGACTTAGTTTTACTTGTGAGTTAACAAATAGTAGATAATCTTCAACCTTCTTATCTACTTTTAATGGTCCCCTATTTGTTCCTAACGATAAGCTCTTAGGTGTTGCAAAAATCCAAGTTGTCATAGATGGGTAATATCCGCTTTCATATAAGAGCTTCTTCGACTTAATCACATGAAGTAACTCTGATAAATAACTAATTAACATATCAATATTAATCGAATACGTTAGACACAATCTTAGCTTTCCATCATTAGAATCATTATTAACATATAAAACATTAGGACTATAATCCCCAAATATAGGACTTCTACCAGTTAAGTTATTATTTACCAAACCAGCTAAACATCTTTTTATACAAGCCCGTTCATATTGAGATAAAGTATTTTGAGCATTTAAAGGTATTTCTTCATATATTGGCTCCAACCAACTTTCTATAGGTCTAAATGCATGTAAAATAAACTCAAGAAAACTATGATATGTAATTTGACTAACATCACAAACATCATTTTTTGAAATATATTTATCATTTTTTGAAATAAAATATATTAACCGTAATACCTTCTGAACTTGATCATTATCAACAGTTACGCTATCGACTCTTTTTAGATATTCAAGCATACTATCGATTAAAGATAAAACACATTCACGCGGACCATAAAACAAATTATAGAACGATATGGGTAGGTTAGACAATCCAAACTCATTAATAATAGAGGATAATTCTACTGGCTTCTTAATATAAAATTCTAACTTGGTTAAATCCTTATTAATATTTTTATCAAAATAACTTTGCAATGTTTTATCTACTTCAAACATATTTTTAAAAACTTCAAAATAGTCAATTCCTCTATAATTAGAAACTCTAGAGAGTAATATAATTATATTATTTAGTATTTTTATATCTGCAATCTCAGAATTTGATTTATAAACTCCTATAGCAACTAAAGATAACCCAAAAGCTTCAATCCAATATAAATCATCTTCAACTAATATATCTGTTCCCCACAACGATCCTTCTTCAGCATTATTCTTATAGTTATTTATGATACTCAAACCTAATTCTATATACATATATGGAAGATACTCAGACCAATACTCGACCAATGATTCATTATTATAACAACTAAAACGCATCAAAACTGCTGACATAAACTTATATGTAAACATTCGACCTAAAAAACATTCTAGATTTAATTTCTTCATATTTTTAAATACTAAAAGTAATCTAAGCCATGCAATTCCATCTATTGCTTCTTCAGAGTTTAATAATTCTATCAATTGATTTAATAGTGTGATTAATAATAGTTCTGCCTCATATGAAAAATAATCTAAAATAAATTTCTTTATTTCCAAATGATTGATTGTATAGCTTACACCTTTATGAGTATTAATCTTATATAAAATCCCACCCAAATCATCTAATATACATAATATTTGAAAATTATCCAGAGTATCTCCTAACACTGTAGATATCTGTTCTAAATTTAAAGGAACCTCACTAAATGAAAGTAGAATTATTATTTGCTTAATTTTTTCATAATACTTATCAGAGTAGAAAAAGTATAATTTGTCGAAATAACATTTAAATATATCAGAATCAAATAAAATAGTATTTTTCTCTATAACGGATGGAATATACCGTAAAATATTAGCTCTTAAGAACGTAGTACCAGAAACAGAATTTATGATTTTATTATCACTTACCAAAATATGAGGAACAAACTTCGAAATATACTTTTTTATCAACTCTTGATTATTTTTATCATCACTATTAATAATAAATGAATCTGTAAAGTTAATAATGTTAAACTTATTTCTAACACTATAATCAAGATTATTATCTGTCCTATAGGTTATAAGAATATATATATCGTCAGATAACATATTCCCGTCAGGAATAACAGATAATATTTCAGACTCGTTATTTTTAAATGATTCATCTAAAGCATCTATAACTAATAAAATCTTAGATTTTACATTATAGCCACTATACGATAACTGCTGATAATATTCCAGAAATAAGTTCAAAAATTCAGCAAACTCGTTTTTTGATTTGAAGGAGATATCATTACCTTTAAAAATTTTTCCATCGTCTGTTTTATAAAAGCTTTTCTTTATCCCATCTCTAAAGAATGAAAGCTTAGCCGAATACGTATTATTAATATAAAAACATCTAACACTAACATTAGGAAAAGTTATATGTTTTTTACCAATCTGTTCATTCAAAAATGGATCTAACATTTTTACAAATGTACTTTTCCCCATCCCCGTGTCCATTTGTAACTTGAATATACCTTTAGAATACGTATCAATCCAAGATTTTAATTTATTAACAAGATACTCAGGCTTAATTAAGTCCCGCATATTAGTAGATAAATAACTTATTTCATCATCTTCTAATACAAGATTTTTTACACTGCCTAGAGATAAAATATTTGTTTTATGATTTAAATCATTATAGATACATGTAATTTGATCAACAACTAACTTAACTTTATCCGCATTAATATAATCTAAGTAACCAACTTTTTTTCCCTCTAGAAAGGAATCATAAAGATAAATATTATTCTTTATAGCAATAATAAATGGTGCCAGTGAAATATACTTATCATCTATTTTAACTAATAATTCATCAATCTGCCCCTCTAATTGATTAGTAGTCAAATCCAACTTTTTCATTAGATTAGCATTATTTTGATATATTTCAAAAAACTGAAATAATTTACTATTAGCCTCAAGTACTTCTTTTAATGCTATTAATATTTTTTCAATTTCTATACAGGTTTCTCTATTCAATTGTTCATTAAATGCACCATGACCAATTCTTTTATTTCTCCAAGCCACAACATTAACACTATGATGACCTTCATTATCTACACTTAAATACTTTAATGTGTTATCTAGGATTATTTTCATATTCTCATTTAATGAGGGTTCTTTTATCAATACTTTTGCTATATTCATCCAATGTCCTAAAGATAAAGGACCAGATAATAATAATTCAAAAGACTTGGATTTAGTTATAGAAAGTTTATTACGATCATCATTCAAAGAAATGGCCATAGCTAAAATAACTGGGATCTTTATAGTAAGTTCTATAACATCCTTTAATTCGAATATAGCCCCCATAACTTGATTCTCAAGAAATAATTTCCTTAAACGTTGATACTCCACAGATAAAATTTGTGGTATATATGTATTTTCACCTAACCAAAAAGTGGTATCATTAGCAATAATATTACCCCATTTACTATTATGCATAATATGCCTTCCTTATTCTAACTAAACATATACCCTAACATTTTTTCATAGTCATCTTTGAGTTGCTGATTTGTAAATTTCTTTTTAGTGTCTTCTACTAAACCTTTTTCCCCAATCATATTATAGTATTCTATCAAGCCTCCATAGATGATATTATCGATGGCCGTAGATCGTTCTTGTACAATAGTTTGAGTTAATTGTATAAACTCTTCAGCTAATTCATTTCTATTGAATTTAACAGCTAGTAGTGCAAAATATTTATAGATAAGTTCCCATGGATGCCCATTTACATGTTCAGCTTTACTACCCTTATGTAGATTTTGTACCCAACTTAATAAATTACGGCGTTTTTCTGAGTTCAACTCATCTACATAGAATATATATAGTGCTTTTATATATACATAGAAGGCAAATTTGAAGGATTGCAACTTTTGATCCGCTTCTGTCATATCCTTCAAATAGATAAATTGCTCCCACACATTGTCATGTCCACCAAAATACTGGGGCGCATATTTTTCATAACCTTCACGATTGCCCATATCAATATAGTGATGAAGAAAATAAGATAATGTTATATTATAATCGGTTGATTTTTCATCAAATTGAGTCAACGCTTGTTTAAAATATTCCTCAGCCTGAGTGTCTCGTAGATAGGCATAGACTTGACCACACTGGCTTAATGCACGGCCTTTACTAATGCTAACTATATCATCAGACTCAACTAACAATTGACGTAAGGATGCCAATTCATCCTCATATTCAAGTATTTCTTTTGCTAGTGATAGTGCCTCTTCATAACGATATTGATCATTGAGCATAACCACTCGGCGTTTGAGCGTTAGCAAATAGTCCTCTACATGACAATATTTAGCAAATCCTTTCGCAATTTCAAAGCATCGTTCAGCCATTAAGCTGTCTCCAATATGGTTATATGCTGTAATCCCTGCATCATAAAATGCATATTTACTAGCTTCAGATTTTTCTAGATTCGCTACTAATGGTTTTAAATGGTTATATAAATACACCAGCTCATCCTGTTTCAGCAAGTTAGAATTTGCATACTTGGCAAACTGGCGAACGGCTTTCTCTATCGCTTCAACATCTGTGGCCTCTGAAATCCATTGCTCGATTTTCGGGAACCATTGCTCCCAATAATAGTCTTTAAAATCACTATGACTTTGTTTTGTTTCAAAAAGTGTAGATAGTACTTTAAAATAGTCTTTTTGTTGATATGCCATGACCGCTTTTTCATAAGCCATATCAATATCGTCATATGTAAAGATGAGATTTTGACTAGAGCCATTAAGGCGAGTAGCTTGCTCAATAAACGATTGATGCCAAGCTAGAGGACTTTCACCAGTTTTATTATGATTTAAAATCGCACAAATCGTATCTGCTAAATAGAGAAAAGCATATCGTGTAGATTCAGATTCATTAGCATTGTAATAAATAGAACGTACTGAGAAATCCTCAATCTCTAAATCCAAACGATTGGTTTCCAATAATTTACGATCTAAAGCAGCACGGTAATTATAGTCATTTGCTACTTGGAAAAAGCGTGTATCATTATTTTTATTTGCTTCTGGAGTACTATTTTTGAAATCAAAATCTTTATAGCCTAAATTAATATATTTCTTACAAAGCTCCTTATCACTAGCTTTCACAGGAACCAAACGTGTGGCCAAATCAAATTTAACCTTAGACACATGCAAATCAAATGGATTATGAAACACGAGGCGTGATACCGTCGAATAAGCCATATTCATATATAAATTACTAGCATATTCATCATTAACAAGCATACTAGTAGACTTATGATTCAAGATGGTCTTGCCTGTTCCGCTCTTAAGCATCATAACAATACGATATTGACCATGTCTCTTATATTTACCAATAGGCATGCCTTTATAAGTACATTGTTGAAAGAACTCTGGCAGGGTTGCTTGCAACTCAGTTTTCATTAATTTTACATTATACCCATTAGTATTACGCTTATTAGTATGTAAGTCTTCCGGATACTTACATTCAACTGTTTCTGCTACAGCACGGAAATAGTCATCTAATCGCTGCTTTTCATTCCAAGCATCATTATCATGACCTTTATCATCATATACAATACCTGCTATAAAGAGAGGTTCTTTATTTCCAGCGCCCTTAAAACCTTCAAAATCCCCATTTTCATCTAATGCAATCGTAATCATACTAATCTTCCCTTACACATATATGACCTATCTAAACATATAGGTCATATATCTCTCTACATTCTCTACAGATTCACTTAATTGGCGATATAATATATCATATTTACCTTGATTTCCTTTACATTGAGCAAATCTTAATTCACCATAGGTCACGATATTACTAATCACTTGACCTGCATTCTCAACAGAGCGACCAATACAAGATCTAAAGTATTCTGCGTCTACCTTATAATCTTTTTCATAAGCTAGCAACGCAAGATATGTGAATATTAGTTCCCACGGATGACCTTTAGGTGCTATATCTAAAGTAGCCCCTACGGTACGGCCTAACTTAATAAGATACTCCATGAGTTCATTACTCATTTCAGCTCTATAAAATTGGTACAACGCCTTAATATATACATATAATGCATAGCTTTCGTGTTGAACTATTTTTTCATCACTAGTCATATTCATCAAAAATCTTAACTGATCTTCGATGCTAAGTTGACCACCAAAAAAGTTAGGTGCCCATTGTTCATAGGCAGCCTGCTTATCCGCATCAATATAGTAGTGCAACAAATAGGACACTGTCCGATAGTAATCAGCTGTATCTACAGTAAATATATCTATCGCTCGTAAAAAATAGTCCTCTGCCTCAGATTGTCCCATATAAGCGTAGACCTGCCCAAGCTGACTATAGGACTGTCCCAGACTGATAGCCTGTTTCTCCATCTGTAATGAAGCACGTATAGCTTGTATTTGTTCCTCCGCATCAACAACGTATTTAGCAAGCTCCAATGCGTCTTCATATTTATAGCAATCTATTTTTGCCACAATGCGACGGCGAACAGTTTCCATATACGTTTCAAGTGGTACTGTATGAGTGAGGGCCTGACATTTTTCAAAACAAGCTACAGATACATCACTTTTCCCAAGATAATTAAAGGCCGTCATACCACCATCATAAAAGGCATAGACTAATGCTTTATCTACACAAGACATATCCTTGATATCCTCTAAGATATACTCAAGCTGTTGATATAAGTAATACAATTTGCCTTCATCCAGACGACTCTGATTAGCATAATTCACAAAGGATACAATCGCTCGTTCTATGACATCTCTATTATCTGCACTATGAATGAGTTCCTCTACAAAGGGGAACCAATTCGTTTCATAATAGGATTTAAATTTGCTATCACAACATTTCCCATCGTAAACATGACACAGCGCACCATAATAATCCTCATTATGATATGCCTTCATAGCCTGTTCAAAATAAGCATCGATATCATCATACACAAACATATAGTTATGATATTTGGGATTGATTTGATTTGCAAAATCCACAAGTGTTTTGAATTTAAATATATCTTTTGTATCTCGTTCAGCTCCGTAGTAAATAAAATTACCACAGATATGGCCAGCTAAGTATAGAAATGCAAAATTAGCAGTCGTCTCTGGGCGGTCATCGTCATACTGAACAGAAACAGATTTCAACTGCACTACGTCTAAGTCCGGACGATTAAACTCAACCATACGTCGATCTAAGGCAGCACGATAGGTAAAATCATTCCCCACTTGATAGGTAATAATTCCTTCTTTTTTTAATTGCTCATTCTGAAAGTCGTACTGCTTATAGCCCAAACGACGATACTCGGCCAAACGGTCATATTCAGTTTCTTTAACATCTACTAATTGTGATGCTAAATGTAACTGAACACTATTGTTATGTAGCGCAAACGGATTAGATAGTACAAGGCGAGATACTAAACTATCCGCCATATGCCAGTATAAATTACTAGCTACTCCATCGTGTAATAATTCACTCATATAAGGCTGTAGGAACTGTTTTTTTCCGGCTTCACTCTTCAACATAAGAGTAATAGCATAGTGACCAACACGAGGCATACCCACGAGACTTTGCCCCTGGTATGTCCCATCAGTAAGAAATTCTGGTAAAGCGGCATCGAGCGCAGCTCGATAGCGTTTCATATTTCTTCTTATCTGTGATTTATTTTGAGAGTTACCCTCTCTTTCGGTAGCCCCTTCCAAATAATTAGCTTTAGTATCACCAAAGAACCCCTGTGGATAATCACTGTTTGAGTCCTCTGCTACAGCTCTAAAAAAACGATCTAAACGAATTTGCTCATTACGCAAATCCTGCTCACTGCCTTCATCATCATATACAATGCCAGTAATAAAATGGATGTGTTTCAAACTATTTTCTTTCTGCCCTAAATGGTGAAAGTCCCCATATTCATTCAATGCAATTGTTAACATACTACCCCCACATCTATATCTCCTATTATAAGTATTTTATTTATAACCTTATTTATAAATAAAATATAAGAGTCTCTATATATTGTTATATGAAAAAAAGGACCATAATAGAACTTATTAAAATAACATTCCATTACAGTCCTTTCTATTACTGAAATTTTTACTTCTAAAATAAGGTACCAATCTAGCTATTATATACAGTCTACTTCTAAAGTATCTCCTACTATAGGTTTATATTCATGCAAAATGCTTTGCCAATCCGTATTTAAAATAGCATTACGATACTCCGACTCAAACTTTCGTATTAATTTTATAAATTCATGTGTATACAATGTGTTCCAATTAGCACCTATTAATGGCATAATTGGGATTTTAACCAATATACTCTCATAATAATGTCCATGTTTTCGTTGGATTTTTCCATTATAGTCTTCTACAATCCGGCTACATAATTGTTGCAATTCTTCATTGGTATCGAGAATCCCCACCAAGCCCTTATATATAGGTTTCCTATATAACGTATAATCCTCGTCTCCCCAAGTATTCTGAAAAATTAACATCAAGTACATATTATTAAGTTTTGTGGTTAACTTCCAAAATAACTCTGGTAAAAACGGTTCTCCTCTAACAGCACGAGGCCTAGAACACATCGAGTGTTGTTGTCGTTTCCAAAAAGTCAAGATGGTACGAGAATAGCTATCTAATGAATTTGATAAAGGCGGTCTTGAATTAATTCCTCTTTCAATCGTCCTTGCTTTCCATAACCAAGAATATGGTGTTGATGGTTCAAAAAAGATAGATTCCATAAAAGCTTCTTGTAATAAAGTACTCTTTTGCATCTCAACTATATCAATATCATCTCTCCAAAGTGTAGCTTCCAACTCAATTGAACTTACGATTTCTTGTAAGCATTCACTAAGATTCACTATCTTTAAATTCTTATTACAATACGGTTTAACAATATCCAGTAAAGTTTTAACTGTAAGAGGAATATATTGAGGATGTGTTTGTAAGAAACGCCATTCTCGATTAATAAAATGTTTACCATTAAAAACTACTACTGTCGTAGCATATTCATATAGATTCAAGTGGTAACTAAGATGTCTAAACATCTCCCCTAATGTAGACTGGCAATGATCACTATACAATTCACCTAAAGCTTGTAGAAATTCGATAACCTCAACTTCCATATTGGCAATATTTCCATATCCTGCCGGATTCCCAATAATAATAAATTGTTTGAATTGTGGCAGTATAATAACTGCATCAAAACTCAATACATCTGTTACTACATAAGCTCGAATAGAATTAACTGTATCTAGTTCACCTACTAAATGGGGTACCATATACGCTAACAACTCTCTTTTTAGATGATACATATCTGAGTTATGCGGCCAATTATTTTCAATAGTTTCTGTTATAATATCAATCTGTTCAACCACATCCATAATCATGGAATCCCCCATTTCGAGATATTGTTACTATACAATAACCTCTATAACCCTAACTCCCTGTAATTGTATGTACTCAATTACTTTTTTATCATCTTCGTAAAAGCATAACTGATCTTTTTCACACTTGAATATATGACAAAACTCTTGAATACCATGATATATATCATCTTGGCTTTTATCACTAAAACGAATGTATGTATAATTAGTAATACCAGTATAGTCTAGAATTTTCTGAATTCTACTTGGATCTGCAGCGGTCCATAATCCGACCTTATTTCTCTCTATCTCTTGTAAAAGTCGATACAAATCATTATTAATACTAACAAGATGTAGATTTTCATTTACGTATGTTTGCTTTAACCGTACAATAGCGGTCATGTCTTCATCCGTCAAAAATGGATACCATAAAGAAACAACCGTTCTTGTAATACGTTTGCAAGGTACTAATGTTTTCAAGCCTAGAGACGATAAAGCAAATATATATGCTTTATTATTTAATTCATTAGTAAAAAACAATGTATTATCTATATCAAATATATGAAACAAGGATTCCTCCTAATATAATATTAGAATAAATTATCTTGCTTTGTGTTAGTCACTCTTTCTAAAGCGCTAATTCTATATTTTGCTATCTCATCAATGGTAATGAAAGCAGGATTCTTTCGAGCAGCTTTTGCTAATACTTTTACATTGTCAGCTTCAATGAATTGTTTATTTAATTCCATTTCATCAGCATTACTATCTTTCTTTTCATTATACATAACACAGGTTTTATGCTTGTATTTCAATGCTTTATTCATAGCATGTCTGGAACCACTATCACCCTTATGTACTGCATAACTAGCTATCAAAACAACTGCTTTAGCAAACATAGCTTGTAAACGATCACGATCAATAAAACGCTTAGCCATCTCAAATCTAGGATTACTTGGCGGTGCATAGTATTCACTAATAAGTAATCCTCCAGTTTCTACTATCCGTTTTGCTTGTTCTGTATGTTCTTTAGGTAAAACTTGGTCGATAGGTGATGGTAATATAGCAATTGTTTTTCCACCGAGCTCCATACATGCTTCATGAGCAATGACGTCACAACCTTTGGCAAGTCCACTAACAATAACCTGTTCTCTCTTTACGAGCTGTGAAACAATCTTTCGTTCTCGCTCTTGAATACTTTCACTAGGGCTAGTATGCCCAATAACAGCAACATTATTATTCAAATGATGTAATAGAGAAATATCTCCCTTATAAAATAATAAATAGGGTCTATCACCTTTTGCCGTAACAGTCGAATTAATAACAGGAAACTCCTGATCAAATATACATATTACCCCATCTAGAGTATCATTAGACTCTATCTCTTTTGTTAGCTGATTTATCGTATCAATTACTTTACTATCCTGTTCTATAGCGCTAAGAAAGCTAGCTTCAGAAGTAAATAATTTATGAAATTGTGCCCTTGAAGGTATAATACCAACTATTTGAGCTGCCCAAATTTTCAGAGCTATATCACTAATCTTCAAAATCTTACCTCTTCATCATTAACATATTAATTATCATGTTTTGTGTATCCTATAACATATAATATTATCCTTTTAGCGCCTGCATCTAGTAAAGCCTGAGCACAATCCTCATCAATATTTACTTTTGGAGTATAAATATCATCAACTAAAATTACTACTTTTTCTTTTACCATATCAGAATTTATATGACAAGTAGCCTTTGTAATCCCTTTATATGGTTTAGGTCCATTATTATAATATCCTCGCAAAAATTTATGTACATGGGTAGTTCTTGTTTCCGTATGGCGCCTAATACACTCTGTACCATCAATAATATTAGGGTAACCATTAGCACGAAGCATTCTCACACAATCTTGTATTGTGAGTCTAAAACCTAACTGAGAAGGTCGTGTGAATACCTTAGACCTAGGTACTACCACAATCACAGCCTCATCTAATTGACGTTCCTCCATGATAACAGGTAAATCTTTATGAACGATGTCATATACTTCCTGTCGTGCAGCATCAATACGTCTTTGTCCCTCATCATTAAACAAATTTTTTAAAACATTCAAAAAATCGGGATTCCCTGGTTCCTGATAATGAAGATATGGCTGATGATAATAAACAAGAGTATGTTCAGACAAATAATCGTTTTTTCTAATCGTAAAACGTTCCATAGAAAACCTCCATGTATATAAATCTAATAAAAATGCCTAAATACAAACAACTTTATTATCGTTAACACAAAAGGGATATAAGTAGCTACCGCTTCTAACGTCATATACATTGATCAAACATAATTATTATTTGCAAACATTAATCATGTCTATTTATAAATGTAATGATTTTATACTATCACATTAATATATTCTTATTTTATCATCTTATCTTCATAATTCAAAATATCTCAATTAATTCTAAATCATGCATCAAAATATCAAACTTATACTTTAATACGACTATGAATATTTTGATATCATATTATTAATATAATTAAATTATTTACTCACTAATAAAAAATCCGTCTAAATACTGGAACATAATGTTCTAATATTAGACGGACATTTTATTTTTTGTCTCATAATAAACTTTTATTTATTCGAATTAGATCGACAAGCTTTACACCAAGATTGATTTCTTACTTGACCACCACTAGACATTTGTCTATATCCAAAATCACTAATAGGTTTTTCAATATTACAATGTGGGCAAATCCGAGTAGGTTCACTACCATCAAACCCATGAGATTGAATTATAGGTCGTTCATTATTACACATATATAGCTCCTCTCAAATACTGATATTTTAAAATAATATATTAAAGTAACTACTAGCTACATTTATCAATAATCCAATTAACCCAAGAAATAACAGTTCCTGCTCTTCTATGATTAGTAGCTTCACTATATTTTTGACCAGTTCTAGGATCTACAATACCCGCTTCAATAATATAAGAAATCACTTCATTTTTAGAAGGCATAATTCCTGTATGATAATAGGATTTATAAGTAAGATAAAATGCCTTATATGATAAGATTATTTCCACAAACTTGAGCTGACGAAGCTTATATGACATAGAAAATAAAGACTTACCTAAATCAGTTAAACAATAAGATCGATGTCCATTCCCGTCAGTATAACGCATAATTAGGCCTAAATATCTAGCTGCATCTAAATAATAGGAAGATTGCCGTGTATCAAAGGAGTATTCCTCAGTTATGGAGTCCTTTTCCATATCATTGATATATAATAGTTCACAAATATTAATTACACGTTCAAATGAATCTGCCTGTGGAAATGGTACTAATGGTTCTCGATTAAATTTTACTGTATCCATTATCATTTCTACATCCTCTACTGAAATATGTGTATCTTCTAGACAATATCGTTTGTGTTTTACTAATTCTAATGAATTATAATGTTGTAATTCTTTAAATCTATATTCATAGAGATAGAAAATACTATTACTATAAATTAGAAATACTGGACGTACTAGCTTTCCAGCCATTTTCTGATGCCAAGTTCGGAAAGGATAGTATAACTGACGAATCAAGAAATTTTCTGTTAAATCTCGTTTTGCTTCCATTAAGGCAAGACTATGAATACCCTCATAAGCCGCATCAATTTCAATTTGTGAATTTTCTACTGTTACAGTTGGTTCTTTATCAGTTACATCTTTACTAACAACATCCGCATAAAAAGCAAATGATTCGGAACTCATGCGACCAGAAACGGTAGGTAATAAACTTTCGTCTTCTAAAAAGTCCGCAAAAATTCCGGATATATAGGCCATATTCAAAGCCTTACTTTCACTATTAATAGATGTTACATCTAAGCTTTTAATATGTTCAGGAGGTCTTAAATATGTAATCTCTGATGTATCCGATTCAAAGTTATGATAGGCATTTATATGAGAGATGTAATAATCACCGCGCGTAATTGGTAGAATCGATAAGTTATTTTTTTCAAATAAATCTGGCCGAGCATCAGAGTGATCGAATTTAACAGCTAATCGTGCTTCTTGAAACTCTCCGATTTGCTTAGCAGAAATTATAAAGTATCCCTTATCCTTAATCGCATCTAGAATATGATGCTTATCATTCAGCTTAGTCCATGTTATATCTATTTTTCGTTTCTTTTTAGTTTTACTCATAATTTCTAACTACAACCTCATCGACACAGCCGCGTTTTGATCCTACAGAGTTAATAGCACGTTTTGCAGGAACAATAGTAATATTGAAATCACTATAAATATCTTGTATAAATTCCGTAGCAGAGTTTGAAAGCATAAATTTTATGCCCGCCGCATCAAGTTGACGGCAACAGTCTCGTAAAGCAATTTGATCCTCTCTACTAAAACCTCCCGCATTATAGCCAGTAAAGCTTGCCGTTACCGATATGGGATCATATGGAGGATCCAAGTAAACAAAACTATCTTCTGGTAAACTTTGAACGGCTTCAGAGTAGCTCGTATTTAATATTGTTACGTTTGCAGTATTAAAATATTCATGTACCGCACGCAATGTACTTTCATTAACAATATTAGGATTTTTATAACGACCAAAAGGTGTATTAAACTCACCAGCACTATTTACACGATACAATCCGTTATAACAAGTTTTATTTAAGAATATAATACGTGCAGCCTTATCAATATCTGTTAACTGATTATAAAGTTCTGCATTCCGGTCCCAACTTCGCACATCATAAAAGCATTCTTTTGTATTCTCAAACTGTGCTAACCGTTTTATCAATGCATCTACATCATTCTTAATAGCGCGATAAACCCCTATTAACTCGCTATTAATATCATTTATGATTGCTTTTTTTGGTTGCAGTGCAAATAATACAGCACCACCACCAATAAATGGTTCACAATAGGTAGTATATATTTCTGGAAATAACGGCATCAATCGTTCTAACAACTGACGTTTACCGCCTACCCACTTCACCACTGGTGACGCTAAGTCTATCTTACTCATGCATGCAACCCCTTTCTAAATACTCATATTATTGTAACCCATATGAGTAGGGGAAATCTATGGGTTTATAGTCAAAATTAATATATAGCTACCATAATAAGTAAACTATTTATTATCCCTTAACCTAAAATACGTCATACTCTCAATATCTCTTCCATTAACAGTATATCGTCCTAAAGACCATCGTTCAGGTCTATTCATAAACACGGAAAAGACAATAATGCCAAAGAATTTAGCTGCAGCGATTTTATCTTTTTTACAAGCTAAATATATCGGATAAAATACAGTACCATCCCAATTATGACCAGGAATCCACCCTGCAGTATGAACCTCTGGGTTCTCATCAATTCTTCTATTCAACTCATCAATAATAGCCTGATACTCCTCTTTACTTATCTGTTTTTTCCAGGCATCAAAACTCGCTCTATGAGGAATCTTTGTAATTATCTTTTCAGTACTTGAATTTAGATCAATCAACATATGGTATTCTCCCTTCAACCATTTATACTATTATAAATTATGTACCTATAGAGCAACAGTATATAAACAAACCCCAAAATATTACTATAATTAAACTGTATCAGAAAGATATTTATTATACCTAGCTGATACAAAATCATAAATATCTTCCTCAGACATCATATCAAGAATCTTAACACTACCTAACCTTGATAAATCTTTAACAAGCTCGTCATAGCAAGATTTTTCACGACCTGTTGCAGTTACAACATCATAAACAGCCTTCATAAAACCCATGACAATTTTTTTCTCACTAGAAAATGTTCGCCAAGTAAGTTCTCTAAATCTAGATGGACTTTCAAAGGTAAATCTAGTCAAATAGTAACGATCTGAATCATTATTTTCATCAACAGTAAGTGCTACGCGATAATAACACCTTGAAATAATTCCAAAAAAGAGACCTCTTCTTCCACCTAACAACCATTGATTATTAAACGTTGATATCTCTTTTTCGCCCATCATAGCAAGTGCTACAGAATAGCAGCGTTCAAACATAAACCATAACCAAAAATATTTATTACTTAATACATATGCAGGTAAATGCTTTAACTTTTCATATAAGAGGATTGAATTCTCCGTTATTGTTTTGCTATCACTAGGAGAAGATGGCATTTTCAAGGAAAAATCATCAATTTGATATGATTTGCTTTGAAATACTTTTCCATCAGCTAATTTATGCACCCAAGAAGAATCCGACGCATTAACAATAAAGTTTTCTCTATACGTACCAATATTTTGTTTGAGCTCTTTATAAGCAGCCTCAGTCATATAGGCAATATTAATTTTCCCCATCTTGCTCACCTTCAGTCTGATTAATAATCATATTATATGCATCTTCAATAGCCTGAACATTCATATTATTAAATATTTTTTGTGCAAATTCTAACGTATTAGAATTCATAAAAGTGCTAACTGATAAATTCATATTTTCAATAGATTTATAAGATCGTGCCACAGATTTAAACCAAGGATATGATTCATTAATATCTATAATATCTTCACAAAATTCAAATTCATTTTTCAATCTATTAAATATATCAACTAATACAGGAACAACTATAAGTCCCATAAAAATATACATAAATGGACGACTTGTTTTTACCTGTGAATATTGTTCGAATTTTTCTTTTGGTAAATAAATATAAATCTTGGAATCACCTTCATCCGTATTATATTGAATATATTTTTGACCCTTTTCTCCACGAATAATCTCAAAAATGGACTCAGATACATTATCTGCTAAATCATTGTGTTCAATATTAAAAGAGAACCCATCATCAATACCAACAATATCAAACTTATTTAATTCAAACTCAATATCACTAAAATCCTCATTAAAATTAATGCTTTTATACTCCAATATATCTTTTGTAGCATATAAATAAGACGATATTGTAACCTTACCACTTAAAGCAAGCAACGGTATTTTTATAGTTGTTGGCGTTAATCCAAGGGAATATGTTTTTCTAAACACACTCTCTGGACTCTCAACTACTAGTATTGCTTTCAAATATCCATTTTGAACAAGCTCTCTTAACGTATCATCAACAAGCTCTATATGTACATCTTGTAATGTTAAATAGTGTCGATCAGATACAATTGGATTCTCCGGTTCACCAAAAGTAAGTTTATAACAAGCACCATTAATAAAATCAGATAACTCTTCATTTCTATTAACAACTGGATACGGAAATATACGATTACCTATTTGCATAAATATCTACCCCTGTCGCAAATCTACCCCCATTTTGAACGTTGTAGAAAATACTATATTTTTCTCCAGCCCTCAAAACGATTCCCTTAATAACCCCTTTTTCTACAAGACATGGCTTGCCATCTATAGTTGCACTAATTACAGTTACATCATATGTATCACTAGACTCTCCTATCTCTTTTATAACGATTTCACAATCGTCTTCATTATATTGAGAAGTGAAAGTCATAACAAAACAGCTTTTATTTTTATCATATATATTGCGAGTGCGCATACCACCTAATAGTTTACGAATACGGCCTTTTTTATTCCCATTCGGATCTGTAGTTGCATCTGTTGGATTCAATGCACTACCATGATCTCCTGATGAACCGCCACCATTGTGAATGCCTGTATTACCAACATCACCTTCTGGTGTAGTGATTTCTGCATCAGGTGTACCTGTATTCTCAATAACTGACGTAGTAATACTGCGGTGTATTTTTTCACCATCATTATTTTCTTTTTCAGCTTTATCCCGTGCACACTCATTTGTGCGAACTTTACCTATATGTGTAAACTCATTAGCAGCACCAGCATCTCCTTCTCCATCCACAACCTCATCATTATCAACACTTGGTAAATATGCACCAGCACCAACTATATCAGTTTTCTCTCCCACTTCTGTTTTTATTGCTTCATTAATAGCTCGAGAAATTTGATTTTTTAAACTTCTGATGATAGTCGCTCCATGTTTTCTATCTGTATCTTCTTCAAGTCGCTCGGGAGCCCAATCAGTATGCTCAGCATTTTCCATTTGTCTAAGGGCTTCATTTAAATCTCCATTTTCAACTATACACATTGCAGAATAAGGTATAAGTCGACCTGCACTATAACTTGTAATTTTCATATATGGATATCGAATAATATCACATGCACAAGTCGCACGATATGCTTCCCCTGGAGAATATGGTTGTACATAAATGGTTACTGAACCATAGTCCTTAATTTCTTTTTCTATAATCTTCACACCATCATCACCCGTTAGTAATTCATACTGAGCCTTCAATGATTTCAAACTAGATTCTGATTTACCTGGAAATGAGGTATTATCACGTATAATACTTTTTAAACTAGATTTGTTTATTACAATATTATCAACAGTTACCTCTAGTAAGCCCTTTGAGAAAGCGACCATAAAACTATCTAATAATTTAAAGATTAAATCGGTTTTCCAATTTTCTCTATGTCCGAATCCAATCAAATATAAGTCAGTTCCATAATTTCCAGCTTCTCTATGAAATGTTTTATCCAATTCCAATTCTTTGTCACGCTGAGGAAAACTCTCTTTACCAATACCATAATAACCTTCAGCAACAGACATTTTATAGCCATGTTCATCAATAGGTACTGACCGTAATTTTGCGATTCCAATGTATCCCTTTTCTTCATCTTCTGTATAAGTGGAATAAAAAACAGTTCTAGCATTACTTGCTACGAAAGCTGCTGCCTTCCCAATACCTTTAGAACCACCACATCCAGCTCGTTTAAAACTTGTACCAGAAGTTTTTGTTAAATTATAAAATGGCATACCACGTTCAAATCTAGATACACCAATTAATCCTGTTGTATTATAATCACTAATTCGCAAGCAATTAATCTCATCTGAATTGATTGTCGAATGAAGAGTAGCAATAGCCGCCCCTTCCTTTTTATCATTTTTTCGATATTCATAGCATTTCTCTATTTGATTTGCTAAATCATCAATCCCAGGAATATCTTCTCGTTTTACTTTAAACGGTTTAAATTCTATTTTTGTTGCACCCGTTCCACGGTTGGCATCAATAGAGTTTTGACATATTTCTCTAGCCAAAGAACCAATTGGATCTTTCTTAAAAATATCAATATCACCAGTCTCTAAACCAAACTCCATTCCATTACCATTATCAGGAAAATACCATTGTAGCTCCATAATACTAACACTCCTTTTATTAATTAATAACTAAAGTTTAAATCTCTTTTTCCTTTCTCCCGTAGAAATTTTGAACTTTGCTTTTTGTCGCTCTGCTTCTAAAAAAATAGCTTCAAACATCTTATTCACATCTTCAATTGAATACTCGTAATTAGATGTATTTGATAAGTTCCCTATTAATTGCAACATATCTATTACTTTATTAGTTCTAGATTCTGCAAGGCGCTTAAAATTTTCTTGTTTTTTATTCATTTTGCACCTCCTACAATTACATAATATACATTTTTACAATATTTGTCAAATATTGTAAAAATAATTTCTAAAAAATAAATATTTTTATCAAACCAACTGACTTAATATTACTATAATTTCAATAGTTCCCTATCATATTAGTCTATTTATATTTTATATAAATAAGCAATATTCAGAAAATATTTATAATATAAAATCAATATATTGTATTTTAATGTTATCTTCCCAAACAAGCAAAATAAAACCACCCCTATATGGGGTGGTTTTTATTAAGAGTGAAAAGTTTTATGTTGTTTTATTGATCACCTTTTTATATCTCCCGTATATTATTGTTTTCCCTATAGATTCTCCTCCTTTTTCTCTCCCCTATTATTTCATCTCCCTCTACTTATTCTTCTCTTCCCGCCTAACGTTTTATCTCGTTAGGTCTCTCCAGGCGATAAATAGTTCGGCCACGACTTGTGGGTTTTGGCTGAGTTTAATACGAGCTAGCATTTTGCGCACGTAGTTACAGTGTTCTAGCATAGCTTCGTTCAGCTTGTGTTTCACGTGGTGTGGGGCTTGGTACACCAAGATAGGTTTAAAGTCACCCACGTGAATGTAGCTCGTATCTGGATCAGGCCCATCTGTGACGATGTATTGATAAGGTATCGCCACATTAAAGAGTCCGTACACCACGTCCTTGCCGATAGGGCGCCGACATTTAATATGACCAAAGGTTAGGTGCGGACCATAGGTCTTAGGCGCCGTATAGCTGCTGCGCCGACCGTCACTAGTCATGATGTAATTCGGTCTCAAGCCTTCTTGTAAGGCTAGCTCTCGTAGGATAGTACGAATTGGCAGATGTACCAATTCTTGACGACCATCTACGAAATAGCACATCGTGCTGTCTCCGCCGCCAGGTTCATAGGTAGGAATAAAACAAACAATATGATTCTTCGGATTCGTATAGATCAAATCCAAATTCTCTCCCTTAGATAGCCAAGTGGCCACCGCTACTGGTACTTCATTACATGTCATCATAGGAATTCTCTCCCCTCAACTTAGGAACATTCCTTTCAACAATACAATGAACACGTGTTCTGTGAAAGCAGATTCGCATGCTTTAATCTGCTGTTGGTTTAATTGTATATCACACTGTATAATTTGTAAATATATACACAAAACTATAGAAATTTATGTAAAATTAAAGACTTTATGATCTTGTAAAAGTAATATATACCTATATGTGTCATTATTTTCTCATTTACATTGAGAATTGCATATTTTATGTATATCTGTTAATCGCGATTAACGTAATTATACAAAAATCAGAATATAAATAAGAAATTAAATTATATTAACACATATCATCCTGATACAAACTTGACTCTAACAGACTAGCAGCCAAATGTTTACACTACATATTCTAATCGATTCAGAGTCATAAGAATCTAATAAGTGTATAGCTCTTATGGCTGTATAGTCCTAGTGCATTCATATCTAGTGTACTCGTAGTTTCTTAAAGTCTGTCGTCAAGTATCTACGTAACTTCCGCAGAGCTCGTTCATGGCGCCGTTGGATAGCTTGGCGACTACAGTTCAGTTCTTCGCTGACGGATACAAGGCTTTTACAATCACCGTACACGCGGCGCAATAGGTCTTGTTGATCCGGAGATAATCTACCTAGCGCCCATACGAGGCGAGCCCGTAATCGTTGTTCCTCATTGGCCGTCATGATCATGTCAGCTATATTTTCTCCAGATGAGAAGATATCCATGCCGACAGCTACCTCACCATCATCGGTGATGCGGTCTGGTATATGGATCTCACGGTGATTACGCAATCGTTCTCGCTTCCAATACCGCATGTAACCATACCTAACACCTGCTTTCACAAAACCAGGGAACGGTACGGAGCCTTTTAGATCAAAGCTATAAATCGATTCTAATAGGATGGCCCATAGATAGCTCTCTAGGTCTTCACGGAACTCGCGGTTCCCCGTCTTATTCGTATAGTGTAAGATGAGTGGCCGATACCTGCGACAGAGCTCGATTTGAGCCGCATCATGGCGCAGCTCATCAGCGGACCAAGGTTGGTACCCAACGGTCTGAATCCGCATATTTGAATTTTGACAAATCGACACGAGGCTCTTATCCGATAAGGACGTTAAGACCTGATGACCGCAGATAAGAGTCTGTAATTTCAACTCCTCTGGCACCTTGTACTCTGGTTCCTTAGGCGGTATCATTTCAGATTCTAGTTCCTTAGAAAAAGGCCTCTTAGATAGTACTTCTTTGGAAGATGTTCCCTTTGAAGATATTTCTTCAGATTGTAAGCTTGCAGTTTTAATACAGGTTCGTTGTACTAACGGTTCTTCGTTTGTGTATAACATAAATCCCCTTTCCTGCCATGGCATAGCGCTTATCTACACAATAGCGCGGAACGGGGATTTTGACAAATTGGCAATTCCTTAGAATTCCCACATATTCTGCTACAATGTAATATTAATTTCTATCCATTAAAAGACATAACTATACACCTAGATAGGTAATTGCTGAAAATAAAAAGAGACACCTTAGAGGAATATGGTGTCTCTTTTAGAGGAATTAGTACTACCATTGGGTAATAGTACATAATCTTATATTTAAATTGTCTGATTACATTGCAATACAGGATGCTTCCACAAAGTCTTTGAGTTGTGGTTTTACGTAGGTTTGGTACACGTCTGCACCATTGCCACGGACGATGTCGCCCCAGTATTTATACACATAGCGGTACCAGAAATGGAACATGCTATTTGTGAAGTGGTAGTCAGCGTATTTCGCTGGTCCACGGCTATTCGCTTGAATACGACCTACGAGGCCCATGGCCATCAAGTCGTTTAAGCGAGATGTAAAGGTGCCACTTTTAATTTGGCTAGCTTGCAACAGCTCCACATAGTATGGTCTCTCTAATGTAGCAAGGCCAGATAGGATCGCATTAGCACCTGTTATATTTTTCATATCTCGATGTAAGATATGCTGCGTTTCTTCAAAGAGTGCGCCCGATACAGAGAAGAACAAATTAATGATATTCGTATCGATGCTTTCACCATTATCAAAGTACTGCACATAAGCAGGCAAACCACCTGTTACAGCGAACACGGTACGCAAGTCATCCTTCGCATAGTGAAGGCCCAAAGATTTCATGTCCACCAAGGAGAACGGTTTCACCTCGAAATATTCCGACACATAAGGACCAATCAAGCTGCGATCGCCAATGATGCGGCCATCGAGCTGTTCTAACCCATTCGCCATCAAGATGATGTTCAAATGGCTTGTTTCTTTATAAGCATCTAACAAATCGCGCAAGTGTATAGGGAACTGAGGTACAGCCTCCACCAAGGAAGGGTAATCATCAATCACCACAGTCTGAGGCGTTTTCACACTGCTTTCAAATAGCCCCTCAAAGGCCTCTTGTAAGCTAGTGATCGGTTCGAATTTATCCTGCCCATCAGCAGGAACAAAACGTGCCTCAAGAGCTCGATTCATATCAGCTACATGGATTGCTTCATTAGCCATGCGACCCGCCAAGTATAACGCCTTATGACGGCGCACAAGCTGGGAAGCCACATAGGATTTACCACTGCGATGCGGACCATACACAACACACAAACTCATTTGATTCATCGCAATACGGGACTGGATACTCTCAATTATTTCAGCACGTCCCACAAAATTCATATACTCTCACCTCCAACATTCTATGGAGACTATTATATCATAAATTTAAAACAAATTTAAACTTATTTTCATATTATTAACATGACTTTTGATTATGTTAAATTTTTTACGCATAAAATACACTTATTTAATGGTTTACTTTTTACCCATACGTTTGTGAAAGTTCCCATATTTACTACATTCTATACAGTTATAATCCCAATAGGACTATACAGAGGAAAGTATAAAAAAAGACGTGCCTATCTAGGATAAGCACGTCATGTATATATGTATATGTATATGTATATCTATATGTATATGTAATAGTTATGTTTATGGACGATACCTGCGAGGAGCGTTCCTAACATTATTGTGGCATTTGCGTTTGCATCTTCATGAGTAGAATATGCTTAACTGCATCATTGAGGCGCTCATTCGTAATCGTTCCATTCGCTACGGCTTGCGTCAATGCGCGATGGACTTCATCGATGTGAACGGTGTCGGCATCAAGGAGAACGAGATCACTGCCCGCCACGATGGAGTCTACCGCAAAGTCCCCTATTTTTTGGTTTGCTTGCAAGGCGCCTACATCGACACGGTCTGTCATGACCACTCCATTATAGCCAAGCTCATGCCGTAGCCAATCCGTGATAATCGCCTTAGAAGTGCTGGCCAAGTGTGCATTGTCGATAGCTGGAATTTGCACATGGCTCATAACGAGCATATATGTATTCGCTGTCGTCTGTGTAATGAGTCGTTTGAATACAGCTACATCCGTAGTATTGAGGTATGCTTTCGCATCATTAGCAGTCTCAAAGGATGCATCGCCAAGGCTCACTGTTGGGAAGTAATTGTAACCAAACCACATTTTGTTGATTTGGTACCGCTCCGCCATAGCAAGGTCCATATGGCCTGCCCACGTAGGATCAGATGTATAGGACACATTCGGCACCCCAAGGTTCGCATTCGGCCCGATGACGAGGTTGAATCCCATATCGCGCATTTCGATAGCCGATCGGGTCGCTAAATTAATGATCCGTTCCATCGGTAATTGACCCCAACGATTGGGCTCTGGCAAGCGCAAGAAACTTTCATTAGAACGCAACACCTTATCCCGATTGATCGCTATATAAGGCGTCACCATGCTTGCCGTTGTGGCCGTTTGCATGATGTCGTTTGTGAAAGCTTTCACTTGGTTCTTATTATTTAGATTTTCATTGGTTAGCATAACGCCGCTTACACGGTATTTCCTGATGACGTCCTTTTGAGACTGTCCTACCGTGCTGCCATGAAGGCTAATCATCATCAGCTGGCCTATCTTGTCCTCTTGAGACATAGCCCCGAGCCAGGTATTTACCTTCTCAGGGACAGGCTTGTCTGATTGCATGACGGCCCGATACGACACAGTTCGTACCTCTTCCTGCTCTGCCTGACTCTCATGCTGGCATCCCGCAGTACCGATGGCGGCGACGATCAAGGCCATGCCACATAGGGCACGCCGTAAAAACAAGTTCATCTCTCCACAAAACTCCTTGTAATACTCTCTTACATGTTACCTTTCTATATATTATACACTATATAATTCATCTTTTCCTCATGTGAAAGCTAGTTTTCTATATCAATTTATCATAATAAAGTTATAAAGTAGTAGTAACAATTAATATAAAAGGTAATTCATACATATAACATATATAAAACTATAAGAAGGTTATACATAAAAATCCTACGAATCGCATGTAAGGTGACACTCAGTAGTCAAAATCTACATAAGTATCAAGTCACTCATGACCCGTAGGATTTATTTCTGTTCAGTTAGTTACTCATATACCAGTCTAACTATACTAATGTATCGATGTATTCATCGCCAGAATACATTCGATACGACTCGTACTGAGTAAATTAGTTAATTTGTAATGCTATTAGCCCTTATATTTAGGGGATGTTGGGCATGTTTCAGGTGTTACGTCTTTGCGATCACCTAGAACCGCGCTGCGGTCTGTGTAGTGTGTATGCAATAATTCGTGCGCCTTGTGGCCCAATGGTTCGCCTAAGAAGTCTTTGTATAACGTTTGGATTTCTTCGTTTTCATAGGAAGCAACCCATTTGTAGTTAGCATCGGCTTCGTAAAGACCACCGATACGAGCTTCCTTAGTTTTAACTGCTTGAGGCAATTTAGTGCGCGGTTGACCGCCGCCACCAATACAGCCACCTGGGCAAGCCATAACTTCGATGAAGTCATAGTGTTTGTCGCTGTCTTTCAACGCATTAAGGAAATCACGTGTGTTTTTACCGCCATGCACTACCGCAACGGACAATGTAACGTCATCACCTAATTGAACAGTGGCCTCTTTAACGCCTTCCATACCACGAACGTCTTCGAGGTGAGTCAAAGCATATGGAGGTGGCTCTTTGTCAGTGATGAGCTTGTACGCTGTACGCATAGCCGCTTCCATAACACCACCAGTGTTACCGAAGATGATGGATGCACCAGTTTCCATACCGATTAAGTCATCGAATTGGGACTCTTCAATCGCATTGAAGTCGAGGTTTTCCTCTTGGATCCAACGGATGAACTCACGAGTTGTAATGGAAATGTCTGTATCCATGCCAAGGGATTCGTCATCATAGAAACGAGCCGCTGCATTTTCTTCTTCTCGTTTTGTTTCTGCTTTTTTAGCTGTACAAGGGTTAACAGATACAGATACGATATTGCTAGGATTAATGCCTTTTTTCTCAGCAAAGTATGTTTTAATCATAGCCGCTTCCATAGCGATACAAGAACGTGTGGAAGACAAGTTAGGAATTAATTCAGGGAAATAGATTTCCGCAAAGCGTACCCACGCTGGGCAACAGCTTGTGAACTGAGGAATTTGACCGCCAGTTTTAAGACGTTCTACAAGCTCAGATGCTTCTTCCATGATCGTTAAATCCGCACCGAAGTTAGTGTCTACTACGTAGTCCGCACCTAATGCACGCAAAGCACCAACCATTTTACCTTCAAGGAATGTACCTGGTTCGTAGCCGAAGCCTTCACCGATAGCTACGCGAACAGCCGGCGCTGTTTGGATCACTACGATTTTTTCAGGATCTGCAAGAGCTGCTTTCACCTTTTCAAGCTCGGATTTAGCATGCATGGAGTCGAATGGACATGCAGCCGCACATTGACCACAGTGGATACATACAGGCACATCGCCGTTTGCATCGAGATCGTAGTAGTCGAGTACGCTCATTACGTCCGCACAAGCGCGACGGCATAACGTACAGTTTTTACACTTAGAAATGTCGTGATAAATGGATGGATTGTCGAGCGCAATCGGCACACGTTTATCGATAAATTCGTATTGAGACATGAGGACCTCCTCTAACAAACTAAAACTATCAAACCTTTTGGGAAACATCGGCCAAACTACAGAGCACTGTGCTCAAGGCGTACTTCCACATCTTACCTCTAGTATACGCTATGGTGAAAGTTTATACTATGTAGAAATGTTACACTTTTGTGCAAAATTATGGTCAATCATCCCTCTCTAGATAACATAATATTGCCCATAACATTGTGAATGACATTCTACATGACATTGTGGGTGAGTATATTTCAATAAGATTGAAATTACATAAATGCGTAATAATATTCCCATTGTACCACGAACGAGAAAATAATTCACCAACTTTTAGGGAATTAAAACAAAAGAAAAACGCGCGTCAATTTAAATAAAAAAAACGCACGCCCTCTAATGAGAACGTGCGTGTGTGAAGCTTTCACAAAGAATCATACCCCTCGAAGGATCAGATTATTTGTCACCCCAGATAAGTGTGTACACAGCGTATGCAGGAGTACCTTGTTCAACCTTACGCGTAGATTTGTTAGGTTGTTCTTCTTTCACAACATAACCTTGTGGGTTATAAAGAGTTACCTTAACGTCTTTTACTTCGCGTTTTTTGTGGTTGAACTCTTCAGTTACGATATAGTGGTAACCTTCGTAGTCCATGGCTTTGATGTCCAAAGTAGCTTTTTTGTCATCTTTTTTAACAGAATCGTTGTCGATAGACCAAGTGATACCATTGCTATCTGTACCAACTGTATACCAGTTTGCCGCATCAACACTACCAATACCACCAATGAATAAAGCGCCTGCTGCCAAAATAGCTGCCAATGTTTTTTTCATATTTTTACCTCTCGAATTAAATACAAGAATATAAAATCTAGTATATTCGATGAAACTAAATATTTTATGAAAAACAAACGTGCTCAATCATTAGGACCTCATAAACTAAATACTCCCTTACCCAAAATGCTATTCCCTTATTTTAGACTATAAAATAAGGGAATAAGTATTTGAGATATATTTCCTCATTAGGAAATGAGAAAACGGGTGGATATATCTCTAAGGATGACTTAGGTCACTATGGAGGTCGATGAGAGATAGAACCCTTTCTACTAGTAGAGGAAATTTACCAAATCAAGTGATACACGTGATCTAGATTACTTCCTTCTTGTATTTGTACTTTTGTATTTGCCAATGTTTCAGAACCAATCATATAGCCTTGTGGGTTATATGTAGCAACATCAATGAGCTGTACTGTTTTATCAGCACGGTTGAATGTCATTGTATAAATGGAGTGATCTCCATTTGGATCTACAATCTTCAAGCGCAATGTAGCACGAGCATCGTTTTTATCAACAGAGTCATTGTCGATATAGCCAGTACGACCATATTGATCCGTATCAAGAGCATACCAACTTTCAGCATGAGACACGCCCACACCAGCACTGAATAATAACCCGGCTACCACTAAACAGGCAAACCATTTTTTCATAACTATTCTCTCCTGACTATAAAATTCAAATAACTATGCAATCTGCATACCATAAATTCCCTACGCCTTCATTATAACACCATAATTGCATATTACTAATAAAAACTCTATAAACCGCATAATTAATATAAATTTATTAAGGACGATGTGCTGAGTCCTATGGGCTTTGATAATATAACGTATTTGATGACTGATATTCGCGCTGTAAGGTCAACAAAACATAGAAAGCCCCGAACTGTTCTGAAAACGACTTCGGTCACTATGGAGGCTTTCAGGATAGTTCGGGGCCAAATACGTTCTAAGTATCTAAATAAACAGAGCGAATATAAGCTTCTATTAAATTGTTGGATTATTTACCCCATAGGGCCTTCATAACTTCCGCACCCATGGTATCGTCTTCAATTTTTGTAGGTTTTTGTGCTTCTTTGCTGGACAATAACGCTACGCCTGCAGCGCTGTATACTGTTGTATCAAGTTCTGTCCATGTTTTTTCTTTACGGTCAATGCGTACTGTGTAGATGTATGTGAAACCTTCTACATTGTTAATTTTAACAAGTACTGTAGCCGCATCATCTGTTTTGTATACAGATGCATTATCGATGAACCATGCTGCATCATCTGCGTCAGCATCGATATAGTACCAATCAGCAGCACTAGCTTGACCAAAGCCGCCTAAGAATAAAACCCCTGCTGCAAACATAGCAGCTAACCATTTTTTCATATCTAAACTCCTTAACGCTAGAGACGACCATCTAAGATGGCCGCCCATAGTTTCTTACATATACTATTAATACAAATTATTCTGCTTCTTCGTCTTCGATTTCAGCACCTGGAATAACAGCAATACTAGCTACTTTATCACCTTCGTCGAGATTTTGTGTTTTCACACCAGAAATAGCTTTGCCTTTCTTCACAGCGATATCGTTCATGTTGAAGCGGATGATTTTGCCTTGCTCAGAAATAAGCATAACTTCATCATCATTATGAACAACCTCTACGGCTACTACATCACCAGTTTTGTTCGTAATCTTGAAGTTCTTAGAGCCTTTACCACCGCGTTTTTGCAATGTGTAAGCTTCCGCATCATTGCGTTTACCGAAACCTTCTTCGGAGATCGTAAACACTTGCGCTTCGCTTTCATCAGCATTAAGAACACCTGCGCCTACCACTACGTCGCCTGCATTAAGTTTAATGCCGCGTACGCCGTGAGCCGCACGTTTCATAAGGCGTACATCGCTTTCACTGAAACGAATAGCGATACCCAATTTAGTACCGATCAAGATATCTTGGTTACCAGTCGTTACGTTGACGGAAATCAAGTGATCCCCTTCGTCGAGGTTGATAGCATTGAGACCAGAACGACGGATGTTGCGGTATTCTTCGATTGCTGTACGTTTTACAACGCCGAACTCAGTTACCATGAATAAGTTTACATCTTCTTGAACCCGTTCAAGGTCGATCATAGTCGTAACAGATTCGCCTACAGCCAGTGGTAATACGTTAACCATAGCGGTACCACGAGAATTACGGGAACCTGCTTCTGGCACTTCGTATGCTTTGAGGCGATATGTACGGCCAGTGGACGTGAAGAACAACAATGTATTATGCGTACGAACATGCATAATTTGCGTTACATAATCGTCTTCCTTCGTCTTCATGCCGATAACGC
>OGKA01000702.1_pt1 | contig 34164 bp, 27 predicted proteins | sample 1572211 | NCBI WGS metagenome assembly OGKA01 (sample SAMEA2582125, study PRJEB24529) | metagenome | biome: Human gut stool | place: China | collected 2011 | reverse complement strand
GCGAAGATCGACTTTTTTAAACTTCAGGGCAAGACGTCAAAATTGGACGCTTACACTTGAGGTCGGTTATGAGTACACTTATACAAACAGAACTGACCGATATGATAACTATAATGATTTTTTGCCGGATGCAGATGACAATATCAAGGAACATAATATTGCCGGTTTCATAAGTGCCACTTTCCCCATAGGAGTCTATGAACTTTCAGGGGGATTAAGATATGAGCATACTATATCCGATTACTATGAGAATGGGCTCTTGATATCAGCGCAAAGCCGAAAATATGACCGTCTGTTTCCCAATATAGACTTTACGTTCCCCATTAAAAAAGCTAAGTTTACTCTATCATATACAGCCAAGACAAAGCGTCCGCTGTATAGTCAATTGAGCAGCAATATACAATATGACGACCGCTTTACCTATGAGACAGGAAATCCTCTATTGAAACCGGAAATGAATCACGATGTTTCTTTGGCTGGTATTTACAAATGGGTTTTCTTTTCAGCAAGCTATCAATATGTAAAAGATGCTATAGTCGGTATTGTGGAAGCATATAAGGAAGGAGAACCTGTAAATCTGATGACTTATATGAATTATGATCATATCTCAAAATATACAGCGATGGTATCTCTATCCCCTAAAATATCAATCTGGTCACCTCGTCTCCAATTTAATCTGATGGGGCAAAAACTTAAAATACCATTTATGGGGGCAGAACTGCGAATGAACAATCCATTGTTGTTTATCAATTTCTACAACAGCCTATCTGTCGGAAAAGGTTTCACCATTACAGGTGATATGCTATATCATACATCGGGAGATATGGATGTGGTTACACTAAAACCGTCATGGCAAATAAATCTGGGTGTAGCCAAGACAATTGGGAACTGGTTTTTCCAGCTTAGTGCCACAGACATCTTCAAAACAGCCCGTAATTCAATGATAACCTATGGAACTCAAATGAAACTTGACAAATGGAACTATAGTGATTCACAGGCTGTTCGGCTTACCATACGTTATGCATTTAACTCTACGATGAGCAAATATAAAGGAAGGGGTGCCGGTCAAAGCGAAAGGAATCGTTTATAAGATTCAGAGGAAGAAAATTAATTTACTAAAAAGGGAGAACCCGGCGGCAATACACCGAAAGATTCTCCTTTTTTTCTCCGCTCGATGCTCGTAACTAATTTACCTTTGTAGCACTTGAAAGAAATTTTGAATAAAAATGTTACCTTTGTTATTGATGTTATCAGCTTAAACAATGAGTTAAAACAGAAGTGGAATATCGGAAACGAATTGCAAGGAAAAGAGAAGAAACGACCCAAGTTGATGTCCTTTTTGAGTTAATAATCAATAAAAGCGTTAAATCTTCACCCTTTAGAATGTACAATTAAAGACAATGACCATATTTCGGACTTATTATCTATAAAATATTGAGTAATAATCGGTTGTAAATACAACTTCTGTTGATATAGAAAAGATTATAGCACAAAAGAAAGGTGGAAGAAGAAAAGGAACTGGTAGGAAGAAACTTGCCGGAAATTCTCCTTCTGTAACCATGCGTGTACCACAATATATAAGGAAGGATATCCAGGCACTTATTGATATGTATGCCCATTGGTGTGCTAGTGATGAAGAATCTGTACTTGTATCTAAAACTAGTGTTGAACAACGTCTGAAGACGATTGAATTCCTTAATTGCTTAATTAATAACGAAAAGAATAAATTAAAATATAGTTAAGTTTATTTTCCTATATTGAATAAGTTTAGTCAATAACGAAAAAAGGTTTATTGATGAACTTAAAACCTCGATAGCTAACTACCTGAGGTTTTAAGTTCTTTGTTAATGTATCAGATGATTCAAAATAGAATAGATGCGTTAAGTCTTATATGTCTCTATTTTAAATACTTATAGCCAAATCAAACACATGTGTTAGAAATCAATAGTATTTTTATTATTCTAATATTATATCTGCATATTCCAATGTTTTACCCTCTTTTTTGGGAATTTTAATATGTGTATATTGTATATAACTATATAAAATAGACTTGGACATATCATCTGGAATTTCTGTTATAGAGCTCTCTTTTTTCCCTAAACCACTTATTGAATTAAGCTTTATTCCGTTATGTTTATCTTGTTCATCATCAACGCAAATCCAATATCTGTCATGTAAAGGTCCATCATCTGGCTTGGATGTATATGAAACAAAATTAATTTTTATAGGGCATTTAACCCCAGAACAGATTTGATGCCATTCAGTGACAAATTCATCTGGATCATGTTTTTTATGAGCTAAAACCTCAATACTTAAATCGATATTAATATCAGAAAGCTTTTTTAATAAACTTAAGCTAGAAAGATTAAAATATGGATCAATTATTATTAATTTGTTAGTATTTATTTTATTATACCAACTTAGCAAAAAAGTTTCAGCTTTATTGTATTCACCGATATTTATTACACCATCACATTCAGGTTTAAATTCATAAATCATACTTTCTATTCTATCTAATCGTTCTTTTGTCCCAGCTGCCAATGATAGAACTAACTTTAAGTTGTGTCTGATAGATTCATGAATGCTTAATAACAAATCCTTTTGATTCATAGATTGTTTATGTTTTCTACAAATCGTTTCTATTAAGTAAAGTAATGCAGGTTTTGAATTAACAATATTATTTTGATATATATAATTTATAGTTAATGAAAAAGCATCTTGAATATTTTGTAATTGACCTTTCCCGTTTAATAAATTTTTTAATTGTGTTTCAAAAAAATCGCTTTTTTCAGTTGGGCTTAAATTGTCAATAGTATCCATGTTTTTTCGTGCAGATTCGATTTTCTTTACAGAAAGTATATGTTGTTGAAGTTTTTGTTTATACCTTATGCGAGCAGGGTCTTTGTCTAGTGTATTTATTAACTGCTCTGCAAATTCGGGTTTATACTGATAAGCCATATCAATTAAACGTTTGTGTTCTTCAAGACTACCATTATTAGCTAGGCTTTTCATTGCACTTTTTGCAACATTAGGAATCAAACTACCAAGGTTATAGTCAATACATTCACTTATACTCATATCTAATCTATTGACTTTATCAAATGTTGCTTTAATTGATTCAGAAATCTCAATTCCTTTGTTAAAGAAATCCATCTGATCTTTACGCTTAGAAAAATATGGAGCGATTAAGAAATATAAGAATGCTTGGTCAGCTTTATTGTTTATGGTGTCTATTTTACTTGTCCATGTATCTTTATCCTTAGATAAAAATCCATTTTTAACATAATTAAGAGCTGCTTGGCAAGCAAATTTATATCCATTATGTTGTATTCCATCTTTTGATGGAAGTTTATTTTCTATTATTTGTTCTGCTTCTGCAATAATAGCATTTTTTTGTTCAGTACTTAAAACCTCCTTTTTTATATTTGATGCTTTTAGGCTTTTACTTATTATTTCTATTATATTAAAGAAAATTTCATCATTTGAAGCTTGTTCAAGTAAAACCAATAAATTAGTATAATCTGTATATGACAATTCATAAGCTTTACGATCAAGCTCGGTGCTGGACTGTAGTGTTTTCTTTGTAATTATAAAGTTGCAGACATGCATAATGCAGTCATTTTTAAAGGTATTGTCATATTTGTCTAATAGTTTAAAAAAATTAGATTGGTTTCTAATGAATAAAGCCGGTGCTGTTTGATATATTATACATTTTTGGTTAAATAATGAAAATTTTGTGTAATCAGCTGGTAGGTATTTATCTGTTAATAGTTTAAACATAGAATTATTTTCAATCAAATAGTATTCAGTAGCAATATTGCCCCATACCTCAGCTAACTCACTTTTAGAAAGTATATTATATATGTCGTCATCGAATTGTTGTAATAATTTATTGTCGCAAATTCCTAATTTAATAAGATTTGACAATGACAATATATATAAATCAAGAGACTCACGATATGATGCAACACATGAAGATGAAGCTAGAAAGCTATGTTGTTTTAAATCTCTACACTTAGCTATTATTTCGCAAGCCTCTTCTTTTGATATTTTGGCAAAATGTTTTGCCATGAAAAAACCTATTTCTATTTTGAACCATATTACATCTATAGCTTCCCAGCTATTAATAAGAATATTTTTAATTTGATTTGCAAATTGGTCTGTAGGGAAATTCTTTTTTATCCATAGATAAATTCTAATGCATATTATACATTTATTTTTTGAACTTTCGATCCCCTCAATGTAATTAAAATTACTCTTTATTATAGGAAGTAATTTTTCATGTTGTAAATTCTTTGAGTATATTAAAATTTCCGACAATAATAATAGAGGTTTTAATTGTTCTGATTTTGTACTTGATTTTTGTAAAAGTCTGAAAAAATATGTAAGATCTATCTCATTTTCCTCAATCTGAAGTAAATATTGAAAGGCTGCATATGAGTAAGCTCTATTTTTACGTTCTGTAGTATTTACTTTATCTATTAATTCATCAATTATACTTGGATATTTACATACTAGTGCCTCTATAGGTCCTTCAATAACTTTTATATGGTATGCTGTGTCGTTAAGTAATTTTGCCACACCTTCAGAAATTTCTTTCCTTAATTCAACTGTAGAGCAAACATCTTTTTCTATTTCAGATTTCTTGCCTAATAATTCAAATTTTCCTAAAAGTTTTGAGAGACAAGTCAAGCGTATAGAAGCGTCTTCTAATTCATCAATATAAAGATATAATTCTTCTAAATGTGATTTTGCTTTTTCTGGTAAATAATTTTTTATGGCTTCTATTATTGTTAATTCTGCATCTACATAATCATAAGTAGGGTATTTAATACTTGAGCCCATTGAATCTATAAAAATCATTGCTTTTTTCATTTCATCAAGGCTCATTTTCTTCATGGTACGACAGATTTTTGTTAGTATTTTTGCTTTAGGTATTTCTGTATCAGAATCAGCAACAATAAGTTTTATAGCTTCAAGAACAGCTTTACCAATCTCAGGTATATCCTCATGATCAGGAAGCCAATATTGTAGGAAATATAATTTTTGTGAATTCCTAGGCAGCTTAGATAATTCCATTAAAAGATAATCCACATCTACATTATTAAATAAATTATTTGCAGTGTGGGTAATAATACGTAAATTGTCATCTTGAATTTTAGAACTAACTAAATCTAAATTTGTTATATTTTCTGGATTATTCTTATTATAAGCAAATGAGAGTAGTGCATAAATACGATCTATACTTGAAATATCTTTATTAATTTTAGATATTCGATCTATTATATCTGTAGCCGCTTCATAATCAATAGGCATTAATAGTTTTGCTAATTCAATAGCTTTATTAGGAATATTTTCAAAATCAATATTGTTTACAAGCTGATCAATATTATCTTTTATAATTCCATAATCTGTAGTAGTTAATACACTGCGCTTTTTAGCAATTAATAAGAATGCTTTTAATCGTTCTTCTTTTAGATATATATTTTGTGCAAGAATGATAGCCTGATCAAATTGATTAACAGATAAAAGTGCTTCAATTTCATTATCCCATAATTCATTTTTTTCAATCTCTTGAGAAGTTGATTTGTTAAGAGCAAAACGAAATATATTAGGTAAATATTTTTCCAAATGGTTGCAACATGCTTCAAAACCGAAATTACATTGTTCATTAAGTGCTGCTTGTGATTTTCTCCCAATAAGTATCTGTTGAATATTATTAATGTTTAGATAATCTATTAGTTTATCAATTTTGTTTGCAGATCTATAAATTGCAGGTAAATATTCACAATATGCTAAAGTGTTTTCTTCTCTTTCAATAACGTTAATTATATATAATTCAACTTTTTGTTTTATTGAAGTTAGTTTTGTCCTTAAATATTTATGGAATCCTTCAGATTTTATTTTAAGGATCTTTTCATCATTAATTATTATATGTTCGTTATATTTCTTTTGTAATTTTATAATGTTTTCCTCTTCTGTCTCTAGAATTTTTGATATTAATGAGATGGATAAAGGAAACTCTGTATATGCAAGAAGTCCAAAAAATAACTGAGATAACTCATTGTCATCAATGAATAAATCTTGGAAATCTTCATCATATAAATCACTTTCACCAGTAATATCAGATTTGAATAATTCATCTAATCTATTTTTATTTATATAATTAGTTCGAACAATATCCATTCGATGTGCATTCCCTTTAGTTATACTGTATAGTTTTTTTAAATCATCTTCATTTATATTGGGAACTAATGCCTGAAAATATTCTTTCACATCTGCTTCACCAAATCTCATTATTTCATGGTCGCTTATTTTTATATTTATTTTCTCAGGAAATAACCTCATGATATTTTCACTTTTACCTGAAAAAATAAAACGAGCATTATTCCATAAAATATTTGAGAAAATTTTTTTTAATCCATCCAATATTTCTGTGGGTATATTATCAAATCCGTCAAAAACGAAATAAAGTGGAGATGCTGTTTGTTTTATTTTTATTAAAACATAAGTATATAAAGAAGATATTGTTGTGTTGATTGATTTATAATGATCGAAATCTTCATCATTACCATATACAAACCAGTATAATTGTTCTACTATACTTCGCTCTATAACTTCAGGATTAAGACATATACGGTCTAGACCATTATTGAAATAACTAACACAATTTTTTGAGTTTGATTTTGCAAACTGTGTCAATAGAGTAGTTACACCAACTCCATATTCACCTGATAAACATAATATATTATTGTCTTTTAGGCTATCTAAACAATATTCTAAATAATTTCTTCTTATTATTTCATTATTAACTTTATTAGGTAGTGTTGCACTGAAATAACACATATCTACGATGGTTGCAGATTTTGGTGGTTCGTTATTATTGGAATCAGGATTTAAAACTTTTTGTGCATATTCGTTTCCCGCATATATATGTATTTGTTTATTTTGAGGGATATTTGATATTTCTTGTGTACAGTTATCTTTTAATATTTTATTCATGATATTTAGTTTATTGGTTATTAACAATTGTTGTAATAATACAAAAATAATAATAACATTTTTAATCTGTTGAAACTTTCGTAGGTTTTTATGTAATTGTCTATAATAATATTGTTTTCATTTGTCTGCCTTTTTTATCGAGTACCTCCATTTATTTCGCTTTCAACACTTCTGACGGCCATTTACGTTCCGGTGCAAAGGTAATTACGGTATTTAACGCAGATATAAGGTCAAGCCGGTGGTTTTGTAGAAAATCTCCAGCCCTTCGGGTAGTATTTTATACAAAAACCTTGTATCTGCTAATACCTACTTTTTATAGCACCTGAAACGAAAACGACCGAAGTGAAAGAAAGACGCATAAAAAAAATGTCGGATATACGAGAGGCAGATACCAAAGGTTGAAACTCAACTCCCTCAGCTCTAGAATCCGCATAAAATTTTCAACTATTAAACTTGTGAGATATGAAAGGTACTGAATTATTCAAGGCTGCTATCCAAAACTACTTGGAGTATAGAGCAATGACGGACGATTTGTTTGCACTACGATACGCAAATCCGGCAAAGAACATTGACGATTGCATAACCTATATACTTAATGACGTTCAGAAAAGCGGAATGAACGGATTTGATGATGATGAAATCTATTCTATGGCTATGCATTACTATGATGAAGATGATGTTGAAATCGGAAAGCCTATCAGTTGTAAAGTAATGGTAAACCACCATGTTGAACTTACTGAAGAGGAAAAGCAGAACGCACGCAGAAAGGCTATTGAGCAATATCAGCAAATGGAACTCAGCAAGTTACAGAGCAGAGCAAAACAGAAATCATCTGCAACTCAGACAACCAATGTTCAACCCTCATTATTTGATTTTTGATTATGAAGCCGAAAACACGTATTCAGTCTGAAATTGTTACATTATCAAAAAGACTGAAAAGCATATCAGAGAAGCAAAAAGCATACGCATACAAGCATTGTTTCAGCCATATTGCTCGTATGACGAGTAAAGGAATTGTAACTTGTACCGATTGTGGTCATTCTTGGAAGGGTGAAAATATCCCTTCCTCAGACCATGCGGAATGTACTTGTCCTCATTGTAGAAGCAAGTTAGAGGTTATGAAAACCCGTCAGAGAGTGTTTAAAGGTACAGAATATTTCTCTATCATTACAACCTGTAAGGGTTATCAGGTAATCCGTTTCTTTATTGTCAGAGCCAATAGAAAGGTTGGCTATCCAGCGAAATATAAAATCAATGAAATAGTGCAGCAGTGGATTGCTCCTAATGGTAGAGGTGAAATTATAGCACGTTTGCGGTGTATGTCCTCCATGTATTATGATTTGTGGAATGAACACAGTTGTATGGAATTAAGGTCAAATAGTAATCATTTTGCATACGATATTACTCCACAATGCACCTATCCACATATCAGAATTATGAAGAAAATCAGACGCAATGGCTTCAAGGGAAAGTTTTACAATATATCCCCCAATGCTTTTTTCAAGGCAATCCTATCTGATAACAAGATGGAAACATTACTTAAAGTCGGTCAGATAGAAATGTTCCGTCATTTCATTCGTTCAAATGCAGATATAAATGAATATTGGGTAGCATTAAAAATCTGTATCCGTAATGGTTATGAAATCACCAATGCTTCTGAATGGTGTGATTATATCAGACTGCTGAAACACTTTGGTATGGACATTCAAAATTCCAAATACGTTTGTCCGAAAGATATTGTTTCCGAACATGACAAGTTCTTCAAAAGAAGGAATGATGAAATCAGACAAGAAGATAATGAACGCAAAAAGGCTCAAGCTATTGAGAATGAAAGAATATATAAGGAGCAAAAGGGTAAGTTCTTCGGTATTTCATTTACAGACGGCATAATTCAAGTACATGTTTTGAGCAGTGTTCATGATTTTATTGAGGAAGCTAAGATAATGCACCATTGTGTATTTTCAAATTCCTACTATATGAAAGAAAACTCTTTGATACTATCGGCTACCATTGAAGGAAAACGCATTGAAACAATTGAGGTTTCATTGAAAACTTTAAAGGTCGTACAAAGTCGAGGTGTATGTAATAAGAATACCGAATACCATGAGCAAATAATAAACTTGGTAAATCAGAATATGGGAATGATACAGAAATGCCTGGTCGCTTAACGAATATATGGGATATGAAAACTACAGAAATAAATCAGAGTATAATCGGAAAAAGGTGTGAATGTATGTTCACCGGTATAATGGTAAAAGGTACTATTACTGAAATAGAAGAATGTAAGTACTCTGTGAACGTAAAAGTTGTATTTGACTCCCCACAGCAGTGGGGAGATGATATGTATGAACACGATTGGACATGGGGAAGAAAATCCGATGAGTTCGGACCTCTTAAATATCTCAAGATAATAGAATGAAGGTGGGCGGAAATTCCGCCCACTACTTTTTACAGTGAGCTTCAGGCGGCACAAAAAGTAGCAAAAATCCTATTCAGAAGAGTATAAATAAATAAGAAAAAATTGAGAGCTATTCTGATAAAATGTGTTCTAGATTATTGTAGGTTTTTCTTAAATAATATACTCTAGACATTAGATCTAAAATATTCTCATCATTCTTATTGATGCATTCCTTGATGTATGATATTTCTTTTATTATTTCTTCTGATAACTTATCAGAATTAATAAATGGTATTTCTGAAAACCATTTTTTCTCTTTAAAGTTCGATTCAATCAAATTTATTGTATTTATATTAGGATTGTATTGTAATAAATTCTGGTATATATAGAATATGTATGGTATTATATTGCTATATGAATAGTTATTATTTTCTAGTTGTGTCAATAAATTTTCAATATTTTCATAGCTTAACTCCTTGTTACTTTCAATTGAATAATATACATCTTCTAAACAGTTTGCTAATAATAGTAGTTTCTCATCATTTACATCTTCAGAACTGGCTTTTAAAAGTTTAGGGATAAAGCTATGATAATCCTGAAATTCATTAAATATTACATTGAAAAATCTTAATCTTAGGTTGATTGTTGTACATAATTTACCTTTAGTGGCTCTAGTCTTATTATTCCAATCGTGCAATAATGTTACCTTTTCAAATAATAGCGGGAGAGCACTTTCTTTCATGCTGTAGTTATACATTGCATCAATATCTGTGATTCCTATATCTCCCATTTGAAATTTGTAAAAAGATTTCTTTTTGTTATTAGTAACAAGATAATGTATATGAAAATAGGCAATGAATAAAACAAAATAAGCAAGATTGTTTATATTTAATATTTTATCACCATTACATATTATATCAACTGATTCTGATAAGTTTTCTGTGGGATTAATCCTTTCTTTTACATCAATGGTGTTTATATCATAAATGGACTCTTTTAATAAATTAAGAAAAGCTTTACAAGTGGAACTGTTGGTATCTATTGAATTATTATTCTCTGTTTCATTGATGAGATAGTTTACAATATCAGTTTTGCTTTTTAAACTCAGTAAAAAGGATAGTGAGAAAGATGTGGAACCTTCTAAATTTTTGGATACATTCTGTGCGAAATCACGGATATCCTTATAGTTGTCTAGATCAATATAGTATAATTTGTTTATTAGGTATGCTTCAATTTTAGGATTAGTTATATTGGCTCCTTTTTCTATTTTATTAATGTATGATTGAGTGCATGATTTTTCTTCACTTAAAGAGAAAATCTCATTAATTTCGTTTGCTATATCATTCTGGGTAAGAGAAAATAGTTCTCTGAATTTTGGAAGGAATTCTAAAATATTTTTATGTCCCATTTTCATCTATTTTAAAGTTTCTGCAAATATAATACAAATAGAATTCAATATAAAAATATTATTCCATAATATGGGAAATATTAAATTATTTTGTTTGTATTCTAATTATTTGCATATATTCATTATTGCAGTAAAAAGTAGAAAAACGACTTTTTCCTTTTGTTTTTTTGCGGGAAAGTTGTATCTTTGTCGCTATAATAAAAAAATAATCGTATGAGAATTAAATTAATACATTTAACAACAGAGAATAAGAGCATCATTCGTGATGAACTTATAAACGAAGGTATAAATCCTTCTGATATTGATAAGTTAATTATAGGGAGGTATTATAAACTTTCTGGAGGGGTATTGTCTGAAATATCTGGTGAAGAATATTATTACCTTAAAAGTAAGGAATATGCTGTGCCATTAGTTTCTGGAGGCTTGGCAAGTAGTATAGTAGCTTGTAGTAATAATAGCGATTTAAATGTTGATCATTATAATGATACCGACGATAGTTGTTCACATAGAACAGGACATGGGTATTCTTTTGAAGACTTAAATAATAATGCATTCAAAAAAGCTGGTTATAAAGTTAATTCTAGAATAGGAAAAACTTATGAAAAGGGTGGTCCTGATGCTATAATTACAGATAGAAATGGAAACTCATATAGCATCCAATATAAATGCTGTAAAAGTGCAAGGAAAGCGGCATTAAAAATAGCTGAAAGAGATGGATACCCAAATCAAATCCTATATGTAAATCCTGAGATTGAACAAGAGTTAAAGAGGATACTTTTGGAAATGGAATCTGAAGGTACAGTACCAGTTGGCACCTCTAAAAGAGTCATTGCAAGTTGTATTACTTATTCTAAAGCAGACAGGGTATCTCGATTTGCAACTAAAGAGAGTCTTATGTTTGATGCTAGACAGGCATTACCAACAGGAATTACAGCATTTTTTATAACTGGTATTGTTTCACTAGGTTATAACATATATAAGGAGGGTGAGATAAATAAAAAAGTTGTCAAGAAATCACTCAAATTTGCTTGTTTATCTGGATTTTTAGCATTCATAGGACATATTGGATATAATCAATGTAAACGTTTGTAATATTTATTTACACATCGGTATAACGAAAATATGGATATGTAAGTTTTGTTTATAACAAAAATTGCCTCATAAGGGATTTTATTAATAGGCCCTTATGAGGTATTATTTATTCCCCAGCATCATTAAAATCAAACTCCATCACCTGAGAATGCCCCATATTATCCTCAAAAACAATCTCAAGGCTTTGTTGCTCTGTAGATTGAGAGGTATAATATAAACGGAAGTCCCCCTTTTCTACCGGATACCTGTCATTGGGAATGAATGGTTCACCATCTTTTCCCATGCGGAGTATGCCATCACCATCATACTGAAAATATCTGATAGTATATTGAGTTTCGGAATAGTTAGCCGGACTGGTTAAAGTACAGCGGATTTCAATCGTTTCCCATTGGCTGAGTTCCTTTGGGACAGGCATCGTTTCTACTGTAAATGGAAATGATTTTGTAACATTAAGTTCATTGCTGCATGAACCAAATGTCATGCAGGCAATTATTATCACAAGAAGTGACTGTATATGTTTTATAGTTTTCATAATGTGCTATTATATTGATTCTTATTTTGTTTGACTGATATTACATGATAATACGGATTCCTATCAATACTGAAGGTCTGAATAAATCCAGATCTGTTCCGAAAAGGAATGTTCCTTTGGCCTTAGCGAGAACCACTACATTATCTGTTATGAATCCTTCCATAGATAATTGGGCACCAGCACCATAAACAAATCTGTTTCTTGCTTCAAGGTATGCTCCATCAGGCAACCACTTGTTTCCGTCATTTACTTCTTCATAACCTAGTGAAATACATGGGCCACCATAAACAAGGAAACTTTTTCCCGGACTTGAAACCAGGTGAAACATAAATCCACCTTCACCCATGTAATCACGGACCGGAATCTTCAGTTCATTATAGTGATAGTTCTGCTGAAGATAATTTAGTCCGAAATGATAATAGTGATAGTTGCGGATATACCTTGTAAAGTTAAATCCGGCATTGAAATTACCGTCTCCAAATGTATTATGTTTCTGTAAAGGTACACCACCATAGAACTCAATTCCTTTTTGGTGTGGTAATAATCGTTGTGCCATTGTCGGTATGCTCAAACCGACAATGGCAATTATAATAACAAGTATCCTTTTCATCAGAATTTCAGTTTAAGGTTGTCAATGTTTTTTGCTCTTATTAAATCCTCGTTTTCCATATAAAACGTCATTGTGCGACCACCATTTCTTTCGTATAGAGTAACCTCCAGACGCTTGTCCTCAGGTAGTGTGAACTGCTCGAGTGCAAAAATGCTCCTTTCTTCCCTATGACCTTTTATCCAGGTAATCTGATTGTATGCCCTTAATGGCTGGAGTATTCTTTCCTGAATAGTTGTACGTTTGGCAACCTTCTTATCCACTACCTTAAACGTAATGAAGTCCACGTTATAAGGCATATCGGTTCTGTTCTTTATTTCGGTATGGAAGTATAGAAGTCCATTATGGGTGTAAAGTCCGTTCAGTAAGAATTGCATACCAAACTGTTTTGCGCCAATATGTTTGAATTCTCTCTTGTCGTTCTGGTATATGGTTTTCATTATAAGTTTCACAAGTACGGGAGATTCATTACCTAATTCCTTGAAATAGATATCAGCTTTATTAACCGGCAGATTGTTGTTTCCCGGATAAAGAAAATCCTTCATTTCTATACTCAGTTTTTCAGGTTCTTCCGCATATCTTACATTATATGAGTAGAAACTGCCATCATCACAGATAACGGAAAGATTGCATTCAGTTTCAAAGTCACGTACTGCAGCTTTTACTCGAAGTACATTTTCTGCATCATCAGCTTGTCCGGCAATAATGTTTGACGAGCCTAAATCCACATATCTTATGGGAGCCGGAAAAATTAGATGAACTGTCTTTTCAAAAGTTACTTCAAGTCCGTATGGGAGTACCACACGTCCCTGAGGTATGGTTCTGCTCATCCCCTGGAACAAGTCACCGTGTGATTTTACTTCTGTATCCTGTGCTGATATTGTCTGCAAACCGAATGCGACACATATAGCCGCAATTAAGAATCCTTTTTTCATATTTTCTGATTTTATTGTTTTACTTGGTAGGCATCAGCATAAGTCTGTGCCCGCTTTTGAATGTTACCTTGATTGTTCTGATTTTCTTGACCAGGTAGTTGGAAGTTCCCTGCATCAGTCCTCTTGCTGCATCAGATATTATCTGGTCTTTTGCCGATGATGAGAATGTAAAGCTTGTTCCTACTGAACCGCCCACGTTTGCACCTACTTCCTTCAATGCATCCATTTCGTCAGATCCGGGAATGAATACCCCTTCCAGCCCGTCCATGTCGTATGCAGTCAGTTTCACCGGATAGATATTTTCTCCTAGTTCTATGGTTGTAACATAAAGCATCATTCTGTTACCGGACAGTTTGCTTTTTGCTGTAAGGAGTGCATTTCTTGGAATGATGTTTTCACCGATACGTACCGATTCAAGCAGTCTAAGCTGCAAAGTCTCATTGTCTCTGATTGCGGTAGTTCTATCCACTTTACAAGCAATTGTATTTTTCTGTGAATTGTCTATATTTGCTGTAGGTGTGATAAATGACATATTCCTTTCCTTGGAGTATTCTTCTGTAAACTCTTCGTCTGTCATTGGTTGAATCAATGAAGACACAACCGGTTTTGAAGCCGGAAGCACCTCCATTGATTGGCCATTGAATGTCGAACTTATATGGCTTTTATTGGTTGTATCACTGACAGATGTCTGTGTATTCATATTTGTTGGCAGATACTTTGAAGCCATCTGATAGGATTTTTCAAGTAGTTCCAACTGTTTTTCTTCCTCTGATTGGCTTTCCTCCATATCTTTTAGTTCCTGACGGAGATACTCTAGTTCCTCGCGCATCTGTTCCTTTTCGTAGTCATAATCATTTTCATAGAAATTGGAAACAGCTTGTGAAGCCGCCTGGTATTCACGTACGGAACGGTCTATATGACTGCTACTTTCATTATTGTTATTTACAATAGTATTACTTTTATTGCCGTTTTCTGTATCAGGTTCATTTGTGTTGTCAGAACTATACATTTCAGCTAATGTCTCGATAGCTCTTTCTCTGTCTTTATTTTTCTTTTCATCAGAACTGAATTCGTATGCCTTTTGCTTATCGTCCGTCAGCTTGTTATCCGTAACCTGAGGTATATTTACGTTCAATCCAGACCGTAGAGCAACGCCCTGTGTTTCAATGGTTATGCCCTATAATAAGCCCTGAAAAGGTAACTGAGCGAAATTATGCCCCTTCAGGGCGTATATAGGTGAGAGAAATGCCTGAAACGTAGGACGCTGCCCTACGCTGTAAAATTAAAGGCTTTCAGCCAAAATTCATATAGGAATATAGCTTTTTCTGCTCCAAGAGATATTACATTTACCCATACAATTTGTAAGCAAAACACATTAATCATACCCTACTCCACTATATAAAACAATAAAAATACTATTTAACACAATAATATTTGCTTACATAATGTTAGTTTATATCTTTGCGATATAATAATAACAACTAAATATTAATGCCTTATGGAAAATATCAAAAATACAAGAACAGAACATGATTTGTTGGGAACAAGAGAACTTCCGGCAGACGCACTATATGGAATACAGACACTGAGAGGTATTGAAAATTTCTCAATAAGTAAGTTCAAATTGCAGGATTATCCTCTTTTCATTCACGGACTGGCATATACAAAACTTGCTGCTGCAAAAGCTAACAACGCTTTAGGTTTAGTTAGCGACGAACAACTGAAAAGCATCGAAGCTGCATGTAAAGATATTCTCGACGGAAAATATCACGACCAGTTCCAGGTGGATATGATTCAAGGTGGAGCCGGAACAAGCACCAATATGAATGCCAACGAAGTAATTGCTAACATAGCATTATTGCATCTTGGAAAGAAAGCTGGAGAATATGAATTCTGCTCACCTCACGACACAATAAACCGCTCGCAGTCAACCAACGATGCTTATCCAACAGCTATCCACATGGGACTTTACGCAAGCCATCTTAAATTCTTACCGCATCTTAAAGCTTTGATTGAAGCTTTACAGAAAAAAGGTGATGAATTTGCTCACATTATAAAGATGGGACGCACACAGCTGGAAGATGCCGTGCCGATGACACTTGGACAAACTTTCTATGGTTTTGCAAGTATCCTGAGAAATGAAATAAAACATCTTAACGAAGCTGCGGCAGATTTCCTTGTTGTGAATATGGGTTCAACAGCCATTGGTACAGGAATATGTTCCGAACCGGGTTATGCTGAAAAGACTATCGAAGCATTGAAGGAAATAACAGGTTGGGAAGTAAGTCTTGCCGATGATTGGGTAGGCGCGACTTCCGACACTTCATGCATGGTGGGTTATATGTCTGCACTGAAAAGAGTAGCTGTTAAAATTAATAAGATATGTAATGACTTGAGATTACTTGCCAGCGGTCCGCGTTGCGGATTCGGAGAGATAAATCTTCCTGCACGTCAGCCGGGTTCATCAATCATGCCGGGAAAAGTAAATCCGGTAATACCTGAAGTTATGAGCCAGATTGCTTTCAAGGTCATGGGAAATGAACTTTGTGTAACTATGGCAGGCGAAGCATCACAGATGGAACTCAACGCTATGGAGCCGATAATGGCACAATGCTGTTTCGAATCTATTGATTTATTGATAAACGGTTTCGATACTTTGCGTACATTGTGTATCGACGGAATCACCGCAAACGAAGAAGCTTGCCGCAATGAAGTTAAGCGCAGTATCGGTGTTGTAACAGCTCTGAATCCGTATATTGGTTATGATCACTCAACTTATATTGCAAAGAAAGCAATGGAAACAGGACGAAGCGTTTACGACCTTGTTCTTGAAGAAGGAATTCTTACTCAGGAAGATTTGGATACAATTCTTGATCCTAAGAATATGATTAAGCCGGTGAAGCTGGATATAAAGGCTAGAAAATGAGCTGAAATTAATCCTGACAAGCACGGAAATATTTTGGCTGAAAGCCTTAAATTATATAGTACAGACCAATGCCCTGTATTTCAGGGCGTATTTAGTATGGGGCATTCAAAACGTAGGGCGCTGCCCTACGTTGTAAAATTAAAGGCTTTCAGCCAAAATTCATAATTGAAACATATAAAGATCCGTCAAAAGAGTGTTTTGAAGGCGGAGATTTTAATAAAGACATAAATGATGATTGGTTTATATTATCAGCACTTAAATCCGATTATGATATTCAAAACATTGTAGTGATTAGTTCTGATAATAACTTATTATTAAAAGCAAAAGAGAATGGTCTGGTATATAGAAAGATGCCAGAAACATACCTTATTAAAGAAGAATTATCAGAAGAAAAGAAAGAAATCAAAGCATTGAAGCAGGAATTGGAGCAATATAAAAACAGACAGCCTAAACCTGCTATTAGATTTAGTAATAGTGAATCTCGTATTTTTTATTTTATAGTGCCATTTTGCAATCATCCCCAGCATAATTAAAAATCACATCTTAGTCAAGTTCTGCTACAATTTTGCTACAGATACAAGTTTTAAATCAAATTGTTATTTCAAAAAGATAAATGAAAATGACTATCAATATGAAAAAATGACAATTGATATGAATATGGAGAAAGTGATACGCTTTAAAACAATGATCGAATACTGCTACCTGTATCCTGATAAAATAATAATGACCTCAAACGGCAATCCAGAAAAGGTTAATTCAAGAAAGAGGAACAAACGCTACGAAAACACATGGTTCTCTATACCATAACCGGGCTACTACTCGCATGGCTGACCTATATGAACAAAGATCACCTACCATGTGTCTTTGGCTATGCCTGACAAGCGCATGGTTATTGTTCTATGTCCTGAGAATCATCATTCTCAAAGTATCAAGTACAGCGATAATAGAACGGGACAAGAAACGTTCAGTCCGCTTCCAGAAAGGAGTAAGATACCTGACACGCTCCCAACTTATTGACTTGCTTAGTTCTTATTTTGGATATAATGTAAAGCTTTTTCCATCACAACATCTTTACCTTTCAAGACTTCTTGCAAAGTGGGTATAACTTCTATATCTGGAATAATTCCTTTTTCAACAAAAGGTTTCATACTGTATGGGAATAGTGGCCTAAGTGTGCATATACGTGCTACAGCACCATGAGGTAGCTCGATAACAAGTGGAGCTCCCGTGGAGCCGGCAGTTTCTTCCCCAATCAGAACAGGTCTGTTGGGCATCTCATAAATATTTATAAGAAAGTCTTCACATGCAGAAAAACTATTGTTATCAATCAATATGGCAACAGGACAACTCAAGACCTTTATTCCTTGTGGTTTCGTTATTAGTTCAGGAGGCTCATTCTTATAAGCTTTATACAAATAAAAATCTTCATATTCTTTTCTATAATTACCTTGTGAGCGGCCATAACCGGAGTTTATTCTTGTCTGAGCGCCAAAAGAACGTATTGTATCGGCTTGTGTAAGGTACATCTGTAGCCTCCATGCCACATCAGTCCTTCCACCTCCATTTCCTCTCAAGTCAATGATTACCCCACGACATTGACGTGCATTGATTTCGGCCATAGCCTTATCTATGTCATTGCATACTGACTCGGGTATGAAACGGCGAATATTCAAAAAGGCAATATCATCTTTCCAATTTAATGTTACAGCCTTGCTAGTATGAAAAGAATACTCGTCTTCAGGCAACCATACATCGTCATTTTTGCGAATAGCTTCCCCATTGCGTACGATATTAAAAGTCTTCATTTTACCATCCCTGCATATTGCTTTTCCACAGATGGAACTGCCTTCCAAACCATTTAACAATAAACGACCAGCCTGATTCAACCTATATTTCAATGTCGAACCTGTGAGGTATGGCAACACAAATTTTTCCACATATTGCTCTGTAGGCAATCCGTCAATCTCTACAATTTCGGCACCAAGCAAGTCTGGGTCAGAATAAGGACAATCCTTTTTATATTTAATGAAATAATATTTCCCGCCAATATATTTCGTTCCGTAATTAGGATAGTCCGTTTCTTCATAACCTGAATCCGGGTAATCAAATAAGTTGGTATGAGCATCATTAAAACGATTTAAAAAGCAATCAAGCTCTTTATAATACGAAACGTCGTCTTTAGTGTTTATTACGCGTTTCATCGTTTCTCGGTAAAGGCTATCTAAATCAAAACCCAGACGGTCTATATTTACAAAATTATATTTAAGTTCTGACCAAAGAAGACTCAATCCATAAATTTTATCTTCCAATGTGTTTATTGATTTTATCTGGGATTGCGCCTGAATCGAAACTGGTAATATAACAAATGACAGCAAAAATAATAAACTCTTTCCCTTCTTTATAAAAATCGTGAATTTATCAATCATAGTTCATAAAATAGATTGTCAGTGTATTTAATTACAAAGTTATTACTTTTTTCTATGCCTAAAGGAAAGACTCTTATATTTTTGCCCGTCAATTAAATATTGTGGTTCACGACCTCACCACTTTCCTTTCTATTTTTATAAATACTTACCTATGTTCCAATTTTCACAAGATAATGATAATAATGGACATATTTCTCCCGCTATTACAGAAGTACAAATCGAATGCAAAAAGAAGATGAATACCATATTTACGGCTTATCTAAAGGTTTTATGACTTATCCAGCAATTTTATGACCTGACTATAGAATATTTGTCTGCTAAAAGTATGCTTTGCTCATTATTAGGTTTTATTGTTTGGCGACAAAAATTTAACGAAAATGGGCTGCAAAATTTTATCTGATAGCTATACAAGAAAAATATATCCTTTTCCGTATCTTTATCAAACATAAAAATACATAGAGTATTGCCAGTTTTCAAAGACAAACCTATTCGAAATTAGAGTTAATCATTGTCAATAACGGCTCTACTTAAGATACAGAAATATATCCGATTACCAGTACTAAGCAATAGCACTCTATCAATCAACTTTACAACAGAAAAGTTATGAGTATTATTTACTCCCAAATGATTATTATGAGAATGCACATTTGAAAATACTAATAGATATATCATTATGAAACACCTATTTTTTTGTTATCCTGTTCGCGATAGCAACAACTAACTATACATAACTTCACAGCAGAATGCAGTCTTACCGTGAACTACTGAAACATCCAGATAGCAAGAAGAAGCAAATGGCTTATTTTAAGGCTTTCCTCAATACATGACGGAATATAACCTATCAGTTTATTCCGAATGATAAAAAAGGAAATCCCCATACGTTGTAGGTCACAAGCATATGCATGTTTTGAATATAAACTGAATCTTCATTCCGGATTCTTTACATTACAAGAAAACTGGTGAGCATTGTAATCGGAGCAAGAATAGATTTGATGCAGCCAATTATATAAAAGACCGGCATCCTGAAGACGCGCAAATAATGAAGGATGCTTTCAAATATTTTTATAATGGGGTAAACTTTTTCTCTGTCAGCTATTTGAATGCTGAGTGAGGGTGAAATGGATTTGTAATAATTGCGAGAAGATGTGTCAATACTTAATTTTAGAGAAGAGAATTTTCAAATTAAAATTAGACATATTAAAAACAAAATAAAGAATCATACCATCACTCAAAATAATTTAACTCCGGAAGTTAGATAAAAAACTTTCGGGGTAACTTTACCGCAATAATTTCATATATAAAAAAGACAACCAAACAACCAATTGAATATCAAATCTGTCAAATTAATCTGTTTTCTCTATCAGCATATTCGGAAGATTTTCGTCAAATAGAACGCAATGTTAATGTCAATTTCGTTTGTAACTATTCATATTGCAATCTAATATTCCCCAACAGTTAAATAAGTGTACTTATATTAAGAATTAAAAGCCCCCAAATACCTTGATATTTCATCAAAAACATCCTGATAAGTTGACAAAAACATCCTGTTGTTTTATTTAAAACCCCGGCATATCTTATTTTAAAATAGAAATCAAACTAGAATTTAAGATTTCTCAATCTAATTTCAGCTTCAGACAGCCCATTCAAAAACTATCATTATGCTATAAGAAAAATGTTACCTATATCAAACATACTATTATTCACACCACATTTACAGACAGATATTCGTATATAATTAAGAATACCTTTCATCGCAAACTTGCTTACATGTATAAGAATAACAAATCTATAATAAATATGATATCCCCTTACTGATTTTACGATTGTAGAGAAGTTTAAATTTCATTTTGACAAAAAGTAAATTTTATATCATGACCATTCAAATGTATATCCCCTATTAAAATCACATCATAAGATTAACAATAAAGCCATTTTCTCATCCGAATATCCATTTTGAATATTTCGGAGCAAACTTGTAACAAGCAGAAACAAAAACCCAGCAAATAACAAAAACAATAACGGCTGTAACAGGAATACGTAAAAATACCGGAATCGCTAAGGCATCAGCTATAGCATATCCAAGCCCTACAATAAAATAATGTATCATATAAATTCCCAGGCCGCATTTTGTAATATTCTCAAGCATAAGAATCATTCTTTTCGACTTTACTCTGACTTTACGTATAACAAGAAAAAATGCTAATGTCATTAAAGCGACATTAGGAGAACAGTATAAAAAGAATAATTCCATTTCCTGCTCCGAACATTCCGGATTAGCTGTCATCGTTTTAAAGCCTATATATGTAGCAATATATCCTATAGCGAACATAGGTAAGCTTAAAATAATTGTCTTACACCATTTCCATTCCTTTACATCATTGACAAGATAATTTCCAAGTAGTAAATACCCGTTGAATCCTGCAAAATAATAAAGTGTACCAAATGTATTCCAAGCACTAACACCTAAAAGGTTGGGCGAAAAAAAAGAATAAGCATAAGGTAAGAAAAGAGAAAAAGACCAAAACATCAAAAAAATCTTTTTCTGCCTAACCGTTGCCTGTTCCACCCAAAAAGAGAAGAACGGCATATATAGATAAAGCCCTATCAACATATATAAATACCACATCGGTACTGTATAAACATTGAATTGGAAAGGAATAAGAGCTATATTTTTGATTGCATCACTGAAAGATTGCGACGCGTCAATTGGTGCGTAAGCAAATACATCGGACATCGTACTTTGCGGCAAGCCTAGAACTCCGGTTAGCCATGGAAAAAGATTATATAAAACAGACCACAAAAGAAATGGAACAGCTATTCTGAGAAGTCTTTTCTTATAAAAGTCTTCAAAAGACATTTTTACAGGCAACAACAGTATACCCGTAATCATGACAAACAATGGCACGCACGGTCTAAGAAAAGAGCCATAAATGCCTCCCCACAAATTAAACTCCGGATTGGAGCGCGCCTCTGGAGAGACATTAAACGGATCAGAACAATGAATACAGATAACCATAAATATGGCACATAGCCTGAGTACATCAAGCCATACTATCCTCGGCTGTTTTGCTGGTAACTTTGGTAACATATCTTTTATAAAACTTCAATAATTTACCACAAAACTATATTTTTGTATGATACGATACAAAATAAGTACCGCTACAACCGACCATTTCTTTAACTACTTAATATTTTTTCTCAATTTCCATAATGTAACTTGAGATATACCGAGATACGAGGCTATAAAGCTAAGGTTTACACGCTGAAATATTTCAGGGTTTTTGGCATAAAAATCTCTGTAGCGTTCTTCTGCAGACATATATAAACGATATATAAGCCTCCTTTCCATTTCCACAAATGCCTTTTGATGCAGCAACCGAAGCCAGTTAGATATTTCAATATGCTGAAAACAGAGTTCCTCCAGATCGGAAATTTTAATATAGTAAAGCAATGAGTCTTCCAGAATCTGTACCCTTTCATTTTCATATCCTTCTGTTTTTCCGTAAAAGCTATTAGTTGAAAATATCAGTTCACCTTCTTTACTGAACCATGACGTGACCTCTTTTTCATTAATCATTATATAGGAACGAGCTATTCCTTTTTCAATTATATATACATTTTCATCTGTAATGAGAGGCCTTATTAATATTGTTTTTTTAGGGACAGTCATTGGATGAAGATAACTAAGAAACTTAGTTAGAATTTCGTCATCAATGTTGAGTATATTTGTTATAGAACTGATTATTTTATCCATAATTATTTTTTATTACAAAAGTAGTAATAAAGAGAATAGCGATATCAGAAACAGCTCCAGTATTAGACATCAAAGAAATATTTTTCTGGAAACAGAAAGATAACAAGAAGAATATTTATAATTATATAATTCTCTATATTTGTAGTTACATACCAAACATTAAAAAACGATATGAACATAAGGTATACAATCTTATGTATAAATTCTGTTCAGCATATATAGTTGTCGTAAGGACAACAAAAAACTGAAGAAGTAGCCCAAAGTTACGACTAACAATTAGAAGGTAAATTTATTATTCAAACGACTCCGAAAAGGTTTATCTGGAGTTAGACAAAAACAATAAGTGTATAGAATTTTTAAGAACGTATATAACCTTTAACTGATAACATATGAAATTAAAATCATTCTTACTAGCAGCAACAGTTACAGTAACTCTTTTTTCTTGCAGAGATATACGGGAAGGAACTGCCGACTATGCCATTATCCCGTTGCCGCAGCATACCGAAGTAACGCCACAGACTGAGCCGTTTATTTTGGACAAAGGAACCGTCATTGTTACTCCCGAAAATGACAATGAAATGAAGACCATTGCCGGATTCCTGAACGCCTACATCGACGAATGTACAGGTTATACCCTCGCCACATCGACAGAAGCAATAAAAAACTACATCAAGCTAAACATAGACAAAAGCATAAAAAATCCTGAAGGTTACCGGCTCGCCGTAAGCAGCGACGGTATCACCATAACCGGAGGATCGCATGCCGGTGTCTTCTATGGGGTACAGACACTTCGTAAGGCTTCCCCTGTAGAGGCAAGCGACAAAATTGCTTTCCGACAGACTAACATCGAAGACTATCCCCGCTTGGCATACCGGGGCATGCATCTCGATGTAGGACGTCACTTTTTCAACGTAGAGCAAGTGAAACAGTATCTCGACCTTATGGCACTGCACAATCTGAATGTATTTCACTGGCATCTTACTGAAGATCAAGGCTGGAGAATAGAAATAAAGAAATATCCCCTACTCACCGAAATAGGCTCCAAAAGAAAGGAATCACTGCGTACAGACGGTGTGAAAGGGACTGACGGAAAACCTTATGGCGGTTTCTATACGCAAAAGGATATTCAGGAAATTGTAAAATATGCAGCCGAAAGATACATAGAAGTTATACCCGAGATAGATCTTCCTGGACATATCAAGTCGGCACTGGCTGCCTATCCGGAACTCGGTTGTACCGGAGGACCCTACGAAACAGCTGTAGAATATGGTGTACACAAGGATGTGTTGTGCGTAGGAAGTGACAAGACTTTGCCGTTTGTGAAAGATGTATTGACAGAAGTCATGCAACTGTTCCCTTCACGCTACATTCACATTGGTGGAGACGAGTGTCCGCGCGACCGTTGGAAGGAATGTCCCAAATGTCAGACCCTTATCAAGGCTCAAGGATGGAAAGATACCAAGCAGTATGAAGCAGAGGACAAACTGCAAAGCTACTTTATGACCGAAGTGGAAAAATTTGTTGAGGAAAACGGACGGCGCATTATAGGCTGGGATGAGATTCTTGCCGGAGGAGCGACACCCAATGCTACTGTTATGGCATGGAGAAATGCGGAATATGGTGCAGAAGCGGCTAAAAAGGGATACGATGTAATCATGACTCCTTGCGGACAACTTTACTTCAGCGCAATGGATGTGCTCAATCTGCCGGGAGATAATGCCATAAGAAAAGTATATGACTTTAATCCTGTCCTCAGCGATATGACCGAGACTGATGCTGCACACATTAAAGGTATTCAAGCTTGCCTTTGGAGCGAAGACATAGAAACAATGGAGCAGATAGAGTACCGCCTGCTGCCCCGACTTGCCGCACTCGCAGAAATTACATGGAACGGTTTTGACAAGCAGAACAGAGATTATCATGAATTTGCTTTACGTATGTTCAACATCATCAAGCGATATGACAAATATGGACTGAGCTACCATAAGGGAGCATTCGAAGTAACATCCGATTACGAGAATGACACATTAAACCGTAAACTCAGCATACGACTGAATACCCTTGGAAACAGAAAGATATATTATACCTTGGATGGCAGTGAACCTACAGAAGCATCACAGCTTTATAAGGAACCGTTCACTATAAACAACAATGCCATACTTAAGGCAAAGGTTATTATGCCGGGAGAAACAGACAACAGTTTAGTGTGTGATACGATCAGTGTAAACAAAGCTACATTCTGCCCTGTAACGCTGGCCGGACAGCCGAGTCCTACCTATACTTACAAAGGAGCTTCCATACTGACCGACGGACTGACTGGAGATACACGTTACAATACCGGCCGCTGGCTGGGCTTCCTCTGCAATCTGGATGCTACAGTAGATTTAGGAAAGGAAACAGAAGTATCGAGTGCAGCATTCCGTACCGATGTAGCAATCGGATCTGCCGTAATGGACATCACAGGTATGGAAGTATGGTGTTCTGCCGACGGAAAGCATTTCACCAAAGTGGCAGAAAGTTCAAAACCTGTGTTAAAGAAAGACGATCCTGACGGTATCTATCGCCATGAACTGACATTCGACACACAACAGGCACGCTATGTCAGGATAGTTGGCAAAATCACTCCTAAACTCCCCTCATGGCACACCTGGCCAGGTGGAGATGCCTTTATTTTTGTGGATGAGATTTATGTAAACTAATGTATTGTCAGCTACTTTTCGTATCTTCGCAAACCAAAGAATAAACAATCGATTATGAGAAAAAAAATGATTAACCTTTCGGCATCTTTGTTGGGAGTTGCAACTGTAGCCTCAACATTGTTTTCTTGCAGTACCCAACAGCAGGAATCTCCTATGAAAGCAAAAGTTGAGGAGTATGCCCAAGTAGAATTGAAATCCGACCTTGTAAACAATCTGAATGACAAGGAAAAAGAGTTGGTAAAAATATTCTTTCAGGTAGGAGAAATCACCGACGATCTTTTCTGGCAGCAGACTTTTGGTGACAAGAGCCAGCTCGATACCATCACCGACAGTTATGCAAAAGAGTTTGCCATGATTCACTATGGGGCTTGGGATCGTCTTGACAATAACAAACCGTTTTTGGCCGGCTATGGCGAGAAACCGGCCGTATGTAATTACTACCCACATGATATTACAGCAGAGGAGTTCGACGCATTCGAAGACGCTAACAAGAATTCATGGTACACCGTTATCCGCAGAAACGAAGATGGTTCATTAAAAAGTGTCTGGTATCATGAAGCCTATGCCGAAGAAATAGGACGTATCTGTGCTTTACTGGAGAAAGCAGTGACATTGGCAGAAGATCCGGGGCTGAAAAACTATCTTGAGAAGCGTATCGAGGCATTCAAGACAGATGACTATCTGGAAAGCGACCTTGCATGGATGGACATGAAAGACAGCAAAATAGATTTTGTGACAGGTCCTATTGAAAGTTACGACGACAAGTTCCAGGAAACCAAAGCCTCATACGAGTCGTTTATCCTGTTGAAAGACGAAGCTAGAAGCAAAGACCTTGCAAAATTTGTAGCCATGCTTCCGGCTCTCCAGAAAGAATTGCCTTGTGCACCAGAATACAAGACATTTGTTCCGGGTACATCGTCCGACCTGAACGTATACGATGCCGTGTATTATGCAGGCGACTGCAACGCCGGCAGTAAGACGATCGCCATCAATCTGCCGAACGATGAAAGAGTACACGCACTGAAAGGTACTCGTCGTCTGCAACTGAGAAACTCCATGAAAGCAAAGTTTGATAAAATCCTTATGCCTATCGGACAACTTATCGTAACACCCGAACAGCAGAAATACCTTAACTTCGACGCATTCTTCTGGAATGTTACTTTCCACGAAGTAGCACACGGGCTGGGTGTTAAGCAGACTATTAACACCAACGAAAGTGTGGATGCCGTGATGGGAACCGAAAAGACTTCATGGGAAGAAGCTAAAGCAGATATCTTAGGTCTGTTCATGGTAACCAAACTTATCGAAATGGGCGAAATCACCAATATTACAGCCGAAGATGCTATCGCTACTTATATTGCAGGCATCTTGCGTTCCGTAAGATTTGGAGCAGCTTCATCGCATGGAAAAGCCAACATGATGTGCTTCAACTATATGGAAAAAGCAGGAGCCTTCTCACGTGACGCCAAAGGTCAGTATGTAATAGATTTCGGAAAGGCAAAAGAAGCCATGAACGGCTGGGCTGCGCTAATCCTCCAAACACAGGGAGACGGAAACGTAGAGTTCGCTACGAAGTACAGAGCCGAAAACGGTGGAATCACTCCTGCACTTCAGGCAGACCTCGACAAAATCAATGGTGCAGGCATACCGCGTGATATTACATTTATTCAGGGAGCAGATATTCTTTTGGGAGAAACAAAATAATTAATAAACAAATTATCGAAAAGGTCTATCAAACCGATAATGACACTCTAAGTTATAGGCCATAACTGATAAACGTGAAAAGAACCGTATCATTACTGTGGTGCACTTCACTTCATCACAAGTAATAATACGGCTCTTTATCTCTACATAAAAAATCAGAACCAACATTGAATATCAACAAATAATTGTACTTTTGACTAATAAGGGAATTGATTATACAAAACCTACATGACTGATAAATAACACAAGCTATGGAAACCAAAAGACTAATACTGCGTCGATGGAACGAAAATGATGCAGAAGCACTTTACAAATATGCTCAAAACCCGAATATCGGTCCTATAGCAGGATGGCCGCCACACACATCTGTGGAAGATAGCAGAAATGTTATCCGCAACATTCTCTCTACCCCTGAAACATACGCTGTGGTATTGAAAGAAACTCAAGAACCCATAGGAAGTGTGGGTATCATGTTTGGCGACAGTGTACACAGTGCAGACATGCAGGAAGGCGATGCAGAAATAGGCTATTGGATAGGAGTTCCTTATTGGGGAAAAGGTCTGATACCGGAAGCCGTACATCGCCTGTTAGAACATTGTTTTGAAGACTTGGGAATTAAAAGAGTATGGTGCGGATATTACGATGGGAATTTCAAATCGCGCCGGGTAATGGACAAATGCGGATTTAAATTCCATCATACAGAACAAGGAAAACCATCCCCATTAGGAGATGTACGGACAGAACATTTCACACTCTTGACTATAGACAAGTGGAAAAATAAAAAGGCATGTGAATAAAAACGACTTCCAGAATTACTGAATCTTCGTTTTATCAGGCCTAATATAAATAAGATATCCAATATATCCTTGTATACAACTGACACATACGCTGGTAATCCCAATTATCAAGTCATCAGACAGATTAAATAATCTCAATACATAAGAAAACAATACATAAATTACAGCACCTGCTAACACAAAAAGAATGAATTTCAGCATATTACATATTATTGCTTAATAATAAATCCAACAAATGCATGAATTACAGCGAGCTGTTACAGCACATACTGCGCCAGTACTCGCTGTATCTCTATAATGTTCGAATCCTTACCAAAGTTCTGTTCCAGAGGTTCTTCACATCCCCTTATCCAGATTTTCATTTCGGCATCCATATCAAATGTACCGGCAGTTTCTATCGAAAAACGTTCTATGGAACGATAGGGTACAGACAAATATTCTCTTTTCTTACCCGTCACTCCCTGAACATCCTGAATGATCAGACGCTTATTGGTAAATACCCACTTGTCCCTTATCAGCTTATAAGCCCTTTCAATACGTTCTCCCTCACAAAGCAATGCGCCAAACTCTTTTTGTAAACTGGCAATATCCATTTCGGAAACATTTCCGAAAATAGTATTCATGATTCCCATATTAATTTTTATTTTTTGTTTTCAAATCTTATTCAGTCGAAAGATAAACAGAAAAAAGCAGACAACCAACAGTTTTCAGCTTGTTTTATTCGTCATCGCTTCATCAGTATATCATAAAAGGTCTTGGGTAGGATGATGTTCGGCACGTCGAGTGCATCGGTAAACAGTGGGGCGATTTCTTTGTCCTTGAATCCTGCTATTCCACAGCCTATCCGAGTTACCCAGAACTTATTTTCCGGATGTACTTTGGCATATGCTACAAAATCTTTTACATAGGGACGGATGGTTTCTACTCCTCCCTGCATGGTAGGTATGGCATAACATTGTCCGGTCATTCCAACGCCTGTCCCCCACTTCGCACCGAATCGTTCATAGGCTAGTCGTGCTGCTCCACCACCGTGATGTCCTGCCAGATTAGAACCGAAGACAAATACCTCACCCGGTTTCAGCGAGGAAATCCGGTCGGGGGTATATTCTCTGGTTTTTGCCGGAATGTATCCAGCTATATATTTTGCGTAACATGAGGCATAAGCTCCGTCTGCCAACTGCTTCAGCAGACTGAGAAATTCTTCAGGCAATAAAGAAAGTACCTTGTCCACTATAAACGAGGGAATTTCCCGATAGTATGCTTCGGCCACTGCCCCCGTGATGCAGGCCAGTGTATCGCTGTCGCCGCCCATGGAAACTGCCATGCGGAGAGCACTCTCCATGTCCTTGCTTTCGAGAAAAGCAATCAGTGCCTGCGGAACCGTGCCTTGGCAACTCGAATCCCAACGGTAGGTTTGATGCAAATGTTCCCAGCTTTCATTCAGGTTGTAACCGAAGCGTTTTTCGATATATTGTTTGATTTCTTCTTTTCCGCTGCCGGTACGTGCCAGATAGATGACTGCCGCTACTGCCTGCGCACCTTTTATTCCCTCGGGATGATTGTGTGTGATAGAAGCCGAAATGCCGGCCACTCTCTCGGTTTCTTCTAACGTATCAAACAGCCAGCCTATGGATGAAACTCGCATGGCAGAACCGTTTCCCCAGGAATTGTAAGGACACCGACGTACTGCTGGCTTTCCGGTTGTGTCGTCTGTCAGGCTTTGAGGATAAAAAAGCCACAGACGGAACTTACCTCCGTAACCACCCATCGGACAAGGATAAGCGTTAGCTACTTTTACCATACACTCTTCCAGTAGCTGATGCGGGTAAGCCGTTTCGCCTGCCGCCTTGCACTTCATCGCCCAATCGGCTACTGCCATGGTCATAACGGTATCATCTGTATAATTACTGGAAGAAGAAAACATCGGGAAATTGTAATCGCGGGTATTGTGAAACTCGTACACGGAACCCACTACATCACCTATAACTGCACCTAACATAGCATGATATTTTAAAGATTATACAAATGTAAAGAATTTTTCTTCCAGTCAGACAAATAATACGCACTATTTATCACGAGATATTGCCAAGAAAGGTTCTCACACTATTTATAATTCTTAAAATTTATGTTAATATCACATTTCAGGTATCTACTCAGACGCGATATTGCTTTACTTTGTACTTCAAACAAGAGTGCACTTAAACAAGATCCGAACGCCTGCCATATCCAGACGGGCTCAGGATGTAATCACTAAATTGAAAAGAATGGACTTAACAAACAAACTCTATAAGGTATTTTTAATTGCTGGAAGTGAACCGCTGGGCACGGCGGGCATGCAGGCCGACATCAAATCCATATCGGCATGTGGAGGATATGCTGCCGGAGCAATTACCTGCATAGTCGATGAAGATACAATAAAGGTAAAAAGTATTCAGACCATCCCTGTTGAGATGGTTGTCAGCCAGACTTATTCGTTTCTGGAAGACGTAGGGGCCGACTGCATCAAGACGGGTATGCTATACTCTCAGGAGTTGGTAACGGCTATCGGGGATGTGGTGAAAAAACAGTCTATACCAATCGTGGTAGACCCCGTGATGGTTTCTTCTGCTGGCGACAAGCTGTTGCAGGACGATGCAATCCAGGCCTACAAGGATTGTCTTTTCCCCTATTCTACCATCATCACGCCCAACCGGAGAGAAGCCGACCTGCTACTGGGAAAGAGCCTGACCAAAGATAACATGAAGGAGTATATTCCCGAACTGAGTAAGTGGGGAAACTGTGTCATCGTCAAATCCATAGAAGACGGAGATTACCTGATTGATGTATTTTACAACCCGATCAGCAAGTGCTTCAAGCTGTACAAGAAGGCACGCATACAGACCAAGAACGTAAACGGCACGGGAGATACGTTTGCTTCTTCCATCGCAACTTATCTGGCAAGGGGATACGACATGAACACGGCTGTCGACAAGGCAGAGAATTTCATCTACAATGCGATTCTCTACGGATCGAATGTCAAGTTCGGCTCCGGATATGGTCCGGTCTATCCGTTTTACGAAAATTTAAGCAACTTCCTGAAAGAAGATATCCAGTATGCAGCAGCCATACAAGTAGAACAATATATTCTCTGAAAGACAGCAAAGCAGACAAAATATATTCGCATAAAAATTATAATACCCCTTACTTTTCAACTATTTTCAAAAGTAAGGGGTATTTTTTATCTAGCCTGATTTATTTCAGAAGGACTTCTTCGATTCCTTTCTCCAAGACTTCCTGTGGCAAAGCACCTTGTGAAACTTGTGGCGTATCTCCCAATGGGATGAATACGAGAGTAGGCAGACTTGTAATGCCGAAGGCTGCTGCAAGCTCACGCTCCTTATCGGTATTGACCTTATAAATTACAATCTTATCCTTATATTTTTCTGCCAGCTTCTCCAGTACGGGGGACAGCCTGCGGCAAGGTCCGCACCAGTCGGCGTAAAAATCAACAATGGCTGGTTTGCTTCCCTCATAGACCCATTTGTCTGGATTCTTCTTATAGTCGTATACCTTTTCTATAAACTCCGACTGGTTGATGTGAATAACTTTACCTGTCTGTCCGTAAACCAGACTGCCTGTCATAAAAACAGATACAATCAGCAATAATATCTTTTTCATATCAATTTTCTTTTATGTAACATTTATTTACCACTCAACAGTACATTCTGAATAGCTTCTACCAGTGTTTTCTTAGGAAGTGCTCCCTGTGCCATCTGCGGTGCATCCGTCAACGGGACGAAAAGCAAGGTAGGTACGCTTCTGATTCTGAAAAGAGCTGCAAGTTCTTCTTCCTCGTCTACATTTACCTTATATACGTCTACCCGACCGGCATATTCTTCGGCAATTTCATCCAATATGGGAGCCAGCATCTTGCATGGACCGCACCAGGTAGCGTAGAAATCGATTATTGCGGGACGTTCACCCAAAAACTTCCATTCGGGATTTACTTCATAGTTTGCTACTTTATTCAGGAAATCGGCTTTTGTAAGGTTTACTGCTTTCATATTCTTTTATCTTTATGGTTTATACTTTACTATCGGAACAAATTCTTCTCATTTTCAATGATCAGGTATTTGTTTCTGATGCAAAAATACAATCTGCCTGAAAGGTTTACAACAGCTTTTTTCTATCTTTGTATAGATAAAATCTATTGATGTATGACTTTACAGCAAATGGAATATATAGTAGCGCTGGACAAGTATCGTCACTTTGTGCTGGCTGCCGAGGCTTGTGGTGTGACTCAGCCTACTCTGAGTGCCATGATCCAGAAACTGGAAGAAGAGTTGGATGTGAAAATATTCAGCAGGGACCGGAAGAATATTTCTCCTACTGCCATCGGAGAAAAAATAATAAGGCAGGCAAAAATAGCCTTGAACGAAACCCAGAGAATCAGAGAGGTGGTAGCTGATGAAAGCAGCAGCATGAACGGCAGTCTGCGTATCGGCATCCTGCCAACCATCGCTCCCTATCTTGTTCCCGACTTTATCTATCATTTCAGAAATACATATCCCAATGTGAATCTTTCCATCGACGAAAAGGAGAACAAATCGCTGGTTCAGGATCTCAGATTCGGGAATCTGGACATTGCCATCACCACGCCTCCCGAAGCGCAGGCCAACATTCTGGAGATTCCGGCATATGTGGAAAAGTTTGTTGCCTACTTCTCGGAAAGATGCAGTAAAGCACGGCAGATAATCGCAAACGGCAATCTGCCACCGGAACACATGTGGATTCTGAAAGAGGGACACTGCCTTCCCAACAGTGGCATAAATTTCTGTAAAAACAAAGATATAGGTAACCATATCTATGAGGCGGGAAGTATTGATACGCTCATAAAAATAGTAGATAAAAACGGTGGATACACCATTATTCCGGAACTGCATATCAGTACATTGAATGAAGAACAGAAAAAGAACATACAGACTCTCGATGTCAATCCGCCTGCACAAAGAAATGTCTCGATTCTTATAAAGGACGATTTTATAAGGGAGAGGATGGTAAATGCCGTACTCGACACCATAAAGGCAATCATACCTGCACACATGATGGATGAACGTTTCAACAGGCTTTCCATCAAACTGAGATAAACAGTCCGTTCCACCCAGGAAAATAAAATGGGGGAAACCAAACTTCTGCTCTCATGACAGAAGCTACGGTTTCCCCCATAAATAGTTATTTAAAGAAACAAGAGAGCATCTTTATTCATCACAGCATCCTCCGCAAGAGCATTTGGGAAGTTCCTGCTTTTTGATTTCCGTGAGATAGAAATGGGCAAAGGCGTTTTTAATCTCATCGCGCACACGACGGAATTCGGCATCTATAAACTCCGGTGTCCCTACAGCATGCGAAGGATCGTCGAAACCAATGTGAAGGCGTCTGCCTACTTTTCCCGTAAAGGCAGGGCAACTCTCATTGGCTCCTCCACATACGGTTATTACATAATCCCAGGCCTGGTCAAGATAAGTATCTACATGAGTGGGAATGTGACTGCTAATATCGATACCTGCTTCTTTCATCACTTCCACAGCCTTGGCATTGACACAAGCTGCGGGGTGAGTTCCTCCCGAATAAACTTCAAGAGAAGCATCGAACGATTGCAAAAAGCCGTGCGCCATCTGGCTCCGGCAACTGTTTCCTGTGCAAAGAATCAATATTTTCATAGAATACATGAATCTGATTATTACAGAATTAGATTAAACAAATATCCTGAAAGGATAATAAACAATGCGACTGTACCGAAAAAAATGCCGATAAGACGCCAGGTCATGACCTTTTTGAGTAATGTGGCTTCCGGCAAAGACAGACCGACAACTGCCATCATGAATGCAAAGGCTGTTCCCATAGG
>OGKA01000679.1_pt1 | contig 34800 bp, 27 predicted proteins | sample 1572211 | NCBI WGS metagenome assembly OGKA01 (sample SAMEA2582125, study PRJEB24529) | metagenome | biome: Human gut stool | place: China | collected 2011 | reverse complement strand
GCCGATTCGGAATGCGAAGCATCGGCAAAATCCTGTTACAGTACGCGGGCATGGAATGCCCGTGTACTGTAACGATTTATGTACGAATTGTTAAAATTAAATGAAGTCATTGAATAAAAGCCCGGAAGGTGTTAAAATATTAAGGATTGTACGATGCAGCCGTATGCGGTCATGTGAAAAGTGCCGCAACATAGAAGAAAAGGCATCGGATAGAGATTGAAACAGTGTATGTGGCTGGATTTTCAGGTGAAAGCCTGGGGGCAGCCGCATGTGGATATTTATTTATATAGGAGAACAAGCAGAATGAATTTTGTTGAAAAAATATTTGGTACGCACAGTGACCGGGAATTAAAGTATATTTACCCGATCATCGATAAGATCGAGAAACTGCGCCCGACCATGCAGGCGATGTCTGATGACGAGTTAAAGGATCAGACGAGAAAGTTCAAAGAGCGCCTTGCTGCAGGAGAAACGCTCGACGATATTCTGCCGGAGGCATTTGCAACTGTCAGAGAGGCTGCAAAGAGAGTCTTAAATATGGAGCATTACCCGGTACAGCTCATCGGTGGTATCGTCCTTCATCAGGGACGTATCGCAGAGATGAAGACAGGTGAAGGTAAAACTCTTGTTTCCACCTGTCCGGCATATTTAAATGCCCTCGCCGGTAAAGGCGTCCAGATTGTAACGGTCAATGATTACCTCGCAAAGCGTGATGCTGAGTGGATGGGACAGGTTCATGAGTTCCTCGGCTTAAAGGTCGGAGTGGTATTAAACTCCATGACTTCCGAGGAGAGAAAAGCAGCCTACCAGTGCGATATCACTTATGTGACGAACAATGAGCTCGGTTTCGATTATCTTCGTGACAATATGGCGATCTACAAAGATCAGATGGTACTCCGTGACCTGGACTACTGCATCATCGATGAGGTCGACTCCGTATTGATCGATGAGGCGAGAACCCCGCTTATCATTTCCGGACAGAGCGGAAAGTCCACAAAGCTCTATGAGGTTTGTGATGTCCTTGCAAAGCAGCTGGTCCGCGGTGAGGAATCCGGTGAGTTTAATAAACTCAACGCCATTATGGGCGAGGAGATCACTGAGACCGGTGATTTCATCGTAAATGAGAAGGAGAAAGTCGTAAACCTGACAGAACAGGGTGTGAAGAAGGTCGAGGCATTCTTCCACATCGACAACCTTGCAGATGCGGAGAACCTTGAGATCCAGCACAACATTATCCTCGCACTCCGTGCACACAACCTCATGTTCCGCGATAAGGACTATGTGGTCAAGGATGATGAGGTCCTGATCGTCGATGAGTTCACAGGACGTATCATGCCGGGCCGTCGTTACTCCGATGGTCTCCACCAGGCCATCGAGGCGAAGGAGCATGTAAACGTCAAGAGAGAGTCCAGAACCCTTGCAACGATCACATTCCAGAACTTCTTTAACAAGTACGCGAAAAAAGGCGGCATGACCGGTACAGCCCAGACTGAGGAGAAAGAGTTCCGTAATATCTACGGCATGGACGTTATTGTGATCCCGACAAACCGCCCGGTTATCCGTAAGGACTTAAATGACGCTGTATACAAGACAAAGAAAGAGAAATTCCACGCAGTTGTCGAGGAGATCGTAAAGGCACATGAGAAAGGACAGCCGGTCCTTGTCGGTACGATCACGATCGAGACATCTGAGATGTTGAGCCAGATGTTAAAGAAGCGCGGAGTTCCGCATAAAGTATTAAATGCGAAGTATCATGAGCTGGAAGCTGAGATCGTAGCGGACGCAGGTGTTCACGGTGCGGTAACGATCGCAACGAACATGGCAGGCCGTGGTACCGATATCAAGCTTGACGATGAGTCCAAAGCACTCGGCGGCTTAAAGATCATCGGTACAGAGCGCCACGAGTCCAGACGTATCGATAACCAGCTCCGCGGACGTGCAGGACGTCAGGGTGACCCGGGTGAGTCCCGCTTCTATATCTCCCTTGAGGATGACCTGATGCGCCTCTTCGGTTCCGACAAGCTGATGAGCATGTTCAATGCACTCGGTGTTCCGGAGAACGAGCAGATCGAGCACAAGATGCTGTCTTCCGCGATCGAGAAAGCACAGCAGAAGATCGAGACAAACAACTACGGTATCCGTGAGAATCTCTTAAAGTACGATGAGGTCAATAATGAGCAGCGTGAAGTCGTATACGCTGAGCGCCGCCAGGTACTTGACGGTGAGAACATGCGTGAAGTGATCATGAAGATGCTCAACGACGTTGTCGAGGGCGCTGTGGACATGTCCATCAGCGACGAGCAGACTCCGGAGAACTGGGGATTCAAGGAATTAAATGATCTTCTTCTTCCGATCATTCCGTTAAAGCCGATCGAGCTGACAGAAGAGATCAAGAAGATGAATAAAGATGAGTTCAAGCACATGTTAAAAGAGCTTGCGACGAAGTTCTATGAGTCCAAGGAAGCAGAATTCCCGGATGCAGAGCAGGTTCGTGAGATCGAGCGTGTGGTACTCTTAAAGGTTATCGACAACAAGTGGATGTCCCATATCGACGATATGGATCAGCTCCGTGAGGGAATCGGCTTACAGGCATACGGCAACCGTGACCCGCTCGTTGAGTACAAGATGAGCGCATACGAGATGTTCGATGATATGACTGCGGCGATCCGTGAGGACACGCTCCGTATTCTCTGCCATATCCGTGTAGAGGAGAAGGTCGAGAGAGAGCCGGCAGCCAAGGTTACAGGTACAAACCGTGATGATTCCGCGGCAAAAGCTCCGCAGAGACGCCAGACCCAGAAGATCTACCCGAACGATCCGTGTCCGTGTGGATCCGGTAAGAAATATAAGCAGTGTCACGGAAGAAAACCGCTGGCATAGAGACGGCAGCCGGAAAGATACTGAAATGTTACTGGTCAGCGCAAGCTTTTGCGCTGACCTTGTTAAATCATTATAAGAAAGGACAGAGTCAATGGTTGAGTTAGACCAGTTTAAATACACCTTGTCCACATATGAAACTCCGTTAAAGGAGGTTCGTGATTCCCTGAATCTGGAGGCAAAGATCAGAAGGATCGATGAGTTGGACAAGACCATGGAAGAGCCGAGCTTCTGGGAGGATGCAGAGAAATCTACGAGACTCGTGAAAGAAGCGAAAAACTTAAAGGACACGGTCGCAGAGTACAACAAGCTCCAGAATCAGTATGAGGAGATCGGACTGATGATCGAGATGGGGTACGAGGAGAATGACCCGGCGATCATTCCGGAGATCCAGGAGATGCTCGATGAGTTTACTTCTGAGCTCGATGCGCTTCGTCTGCGCACACTTCTGACCGGAGAATATGACAATAACAATGCAATCTTAAGACTGAATGCCGGAGCGGGCGGAACCGAGTCCTGCGACTGGTGCAGCATGTTATACCGCATGTACTGCCGCTGGGCAGAGAGAAAAGGCTATCAGGTCGAGGTCCTCGACTTCCTCGACGGCGAGGAAGCCGGTATTAAGTCGGTAACGATCCAGATTAACGGTGAGAATGCTTTCGGCTACTTAAAGTCCGAGCGCGGCGTTCATCGTCTCGTAAGAATTTCTCCGTTCAACGCGAACGGAAAGAGACAGACCTCCTTCGCATCCTGCGATGTTATGCCGGATATCGAGGAAGATCTGGATATCGAGATCAACCCGGATGATCTGCGGATCGATACCTACCGTTCCAGCGGTGCCGGCGGACAGCACATCAACAAGACGTCATCTGCGGTCCGTATCACCCATATCCCGACCGGCGTCGTTGTCCAGTGTCAGAATGAGCGTTCCCAGTTCCAGAACAAGGACAAGGCAATGCAGATGCTGAAAGCGAAACTGTATATGTTAAAGCAGCAGGCAAATGCAGAGAAGCTCTCCGACATCCGCGGCGATATCAAAGATATCGGATGGGGAAGCCAGATCCGTTCCTATGTACTCCAGCCGTACACGATGGTAAAAGACCACCGGACCGGCTTCGAGAGCGGAAACGTAAATGCGGTGCTCGACGGCGGACTCGACGGCTTTATCAGTGCCTACCTGAAGTGGGAGAGCCTTGGACGGCCGCAGGTGAAGGGCGGACAGGACGTAGAATAGATCCGGAAGAATGACGGATGGACGGAAACAGATCCATACGAAACGATGGATTCGCCGGGCAGCCGGTGATAGATCAAAAAGGAATCAGATAAAGAAAATTAAGAAAGTGCGTCAGATGATGGAGAAATTCATTGTCTGGCGTACTTTTTTTAGGAAATTCCAGGTTCCTGTAAATTAAAAAGGGCACTTATAGGAGAAACATAAAACGTAAAAATCCGGCTCAGGATCTGAACCGGATTTTTGGGAGTATGAAATTTTTGTGAAGGTATCCAAATAGTGGTAGGATTATTCTCTGATGTAGGTCTTATCGTTTACAATGATAGTATCGTAGTCCACGATCGTCATATTGCGGGAATTGGAAGAGTCACGATATTTTGTATCACTGGATTTCGCAAAATTGTAGATATGGGTGTCACCGTCGTTGTCATAGTAGAAAGCTGCGATGGAATCGCCTGCACCGACCATGAGCTCGAAGTAATCTTCTCTGTTCTCGTCATTTGTCATGAAGGTTCCGACCATATCCTCGTTTTTGTAGACGGTGGAATCGTTGGAGGAAGTGCTCTGGTTGTTATCAGAAGTGTTGCCGGAGTTATTCTGGCTGTCCATATCTTTCTGGTACTTTAACTGTACAGAGTTGCCGATCGTCCAGGCACCGTCCGCATTGACGGTGTAGCCATCCGGAGTTGTTGTATTTGTATAGATATATCCGTTGGAATCGAAAGCATAGCACTCGTAGATCCCGTCCTTATTTCCGTCAAGCCATTTCCACTGGGATACCGGGTAGGAACCGTTGTCTTCCTGCCACCACCAGCCGGTCGTGTTCTGAACCCACTGTCCTGCAAAAGCGGTCATTCCCATGGAAGCAGCCATAGCTGCGGTAAGTGCGAGAGTCATAAATTTCTTTTTCATCATGAAACCTCCTGTATTTGATGATTTTGATCCGGTAGAACTGCGGTACCCGTGAATATTACGGACAGTTACAAAATGTGAATGTGAGTATTTTAAAGAGTGCCGTTCAGTTTTCCGGTAGTTTTTATTTCCTTTTGACATATTAAGTATATCAGGGAAATGTGATTAAGCTGTGAATACTTTGTGGTGAAACCTTGAGGAATCTGTGGCGGAGGTGTGTCAAGGGGGAGGGAAAAATAAGGTGGCATAGAAAGTATTGAGGGACTGGAATGTTGTGATGACACAAGATGGAGAAAGATATGGTATAAGAAAAATAAGTAGAAAAGGACATCTTCACCGTTCTGGAGAAGATGTCCTTAATGCAGGTCATAGGAACTTATTGGGAAATGTTTAAAACATACTGTGAATTTCTATGTTGTATTCAGTTATGAAATTAGTGCTTGATCTCGCATTTTTCAGATAACGGTGTCTCACCGTGGATGGATTCGCCGCTGGATTTTGTGCAATAGTAGTATCCATCGGAATCCTTCAGGTTTTTCTTGTTTTTCTGGAGATTGCCATTCTCGTTTACAACATACCAAGTACCTTTGTATTCAACTGCCTGATATTTTGAATCTTCCTCGGCAGTGAGGCGTAAACCATTTACATAGATGAAACCATCAGACATTCCGGTTTCGCCAACACCTCTTGGTGAACCATTGGACTTAAAGTTAAATGTATAATTGGAGCCATCCAGACTGACGGTTGTAACGCCGGTCTTAGCTGCACCGTTATCACTGAAGTAAACTAATTTCTGAGTATTGGAATTCATCTCTTTTACACGGTCAACAGAGTCAACTTCAGAAGAAATCTTCGTGATTTTAGAACCATCGTATGTAAGAATTCTTAATCCCGTGAGCATCTCTCCGTCCTCGTTGAATAAGTAGGATTTTCCATCGATTGTTTTAGCAACTCCAACTTCGCCGTCGGCAGTAGGAATAGTGATCTCGCCCTTGGAGTTTGCATAATACCAATGAGTCGTACCACTTTCGTGGTCATTGCTGTTTAACTCTTTAGACGGAACAGCCTGGAACCAACCGGTATGAAGCTTCGGTTCCTCTTCATCACCGTAATATTTCCAAGTACCCTTGTCGCTGTTGTGTACCCAGGAATCCTGAGCAACACCTCTGTCATCGAAGGTGTATTTTACATTGCCGATAGTCTTCTCTGTGCTGACGGTCTTCTTACCGTTGGAGGCGAAGTAGAAGTGGTAAGTCGGCTCGTTATCGTCCTCGTTGTCATCGTCCTTAACGCTGATGTATACCCATGCGTTTGTAACGAGGCTTCCGTCGCCTTCTGCGTCACCGTAGTATGTAGCCGTTGCCCAGTCGGAATCATCGGAGATATTTTCACCGGCAGCTGTGATCCAGCCTGTGAGCATTCTTCCATACATATCAAACGCATACTTCTTTCCGCCGATATCAGCGATCTTTACGCTGTCTCCTGTTGTACGGAGAGCACGTCCGTTATTGTCAAAGTAGTACCAGCTAGCATCGCCGACTTTGTCATCGCCCTGCCAGCTCGGATTTTCGAGGAAACGCCAGCAGTTCTTTGCCATCTGTCCGCCGTTTCTCAGGTAGTAGTAGTTTCCGTTGTCTTCCAGCAGTGTGTTGCGGACCATATAGCCGTCATCGCCGAGATAATAGGACTCGCCGTTATCAGTTCTCCAGGCACTTGTCACGTTGTTGCCGTTGTTGTCAGTGTAGACCCACTCACTGTTGACAGCTTTCCAGGCAGCAAAAGAGCTGAAGGAAGCGCCGAGAGCGAGCACTGCGGATGCGGAAAGCACTGCAACGCAGAAATTTTTCTTCTTCATATTAAAAATCCTCCTCATGGAATTCATGATCAAAACTAAACTGTAACTGTTCAGTGTCTTCACACCTACAGGAACCTCCCCCGGAGCTTCCCTTCGGATGCATGGCATGTTACGCGCAAAAATCCATTCCAGATCGGCTACGCCGATGGGATTTTTGCCTTCAAGCTGATGTTTTCTTACGGTCAGCGCAGTAAATGCGCAGACCTACTGAATCGTTACATTAAACTTTACAAGTACTATTATACCAGAATTCCATTTTATGACAATGGGATTTTCCAGTCAAGTTGGGGTAAAAATGTGGCAGTTGGATTACAAATTGTTTAAGAAAAAAGTGCGGATGCAGTTCATAGAGATGAGACATACATTCGCACTTGCGATGATTTACGCGAACAACGAGCCAAAGTCCATGCTTGTGTGAGACCTTGGCGACTGTCGCGATAACAAGGGGAAACTCGCGAAGCGTGTTTTCGCTTGTTCAGGATCGGTGGTGAAATATCATGATTTCAGATATTCCGATGCATCTTTTAGGAAGCTCGCGATGATCAGCAGGATGACAAAGGCCACCGGGAATGCCGCGATGATCGAGACACTCTGGAGGTTGGCCATGGAGCTGTCGGAGAAGACAAGCGCCATCGGGAGCAGGATCAACATGATCGCCCAGAATGCCTTTACGGCGTTGTGCGGCTCCTCATCGCCTGTGATCTGGCGGTAAGTGTAGGAAGAAGCCACGAGAGCGATGGAGTCGAAGCTCGTCGCGTAGAAGGCCACCATCGCAACGATCAGGAGCACCAGGACGAGCGGAGCGAGCGGCAGGGTCTGGATAATGGAGATGATCGTCGTGTAGAGATCACCGCCGGCTGCGTAGATCGCCATCACGTCAAGTTTTCCGCTTACCTGGAGTCCGAGGCTGTAGTTTCCTAAAATAATGAAGCTTAAAAATGTTGCGCTGACGCTGCATGCATAGCCGCCGAGGATCGTCTGGCGGACGGTGCGCCCGCGGGAGATCGTTCCGATGAAGAACGGGGATGCCACACACCATACCATCCAGTAGGCCCAGTAGAAGATCGTCCAGTTCTGCGGGAAGGAGGTTGTTCGCTGCGGGTCCGTGAAGGTCGCGAGACTAAAGAAATTCTGTGCGAGGTTTCCGACTGCGGCAAAACCGGTCTCCAGGATATAGCGTGTCTCTCCGCCGAGGAACAGCACATAGGCGAGCAGGGCGAAGAAGAGGTACATGCAGGACTTTGCGAGCAGGGAGATCCCTTTCATGCCGTGCAGCAGGGCGTATGTATAAAAGACGCAGGTGACGGCCAGGATCGCGATCGTGATCCATTTCGAGGACGGAAGATGGAACAGGGTCGTGAGGACCTGGGACATTAACGGAGTTGCCAGTGCGAAGGTCGTCGTTGTCCCCGCGAGCAGGGCGAAGAGGGCGAGGAGATCGATCAGTTTTCCCGGGAGTCCATCGACTTTGTTTCCGAGAAGTGCGCGGCATGCCTCAGAGTATTTCTGCTTATGGCATCCGCGGACATGAAGCATGAAGCCGAAGCACACGGCGAGCACCAGGTAGAACGCCCACGGGATCGGACCCCAGTGAAAGAGCGGGTAGGTGCTGGACCAGGTCTGCATAGAGCCCATCTCGGAGATATGCGGGTCGTTGGCGTAGAGGATCCACTCACAGAAGGAGTAGAACAGGATGTCAGCGGCGAGACCGGAGGTGAACATCATGCTGGCCCACACGAAGAGTGGGTATTTCGGCTTCTCATCCGGCTTTCCGAGACGGATGTTTCCGAATTTTGAAAAAGCCAGATACAGGGAGAGCAGGAAGACGAACAGGCCTACTGCGAGGTAGAAGAGTCCGAATGTGTCTCCGAGGATGAATCGGATCGTGTCGAGGACGCTTTTTGATGCGTCGGGGACGAGGATGAAGCAGATGCAGAGGGCCAGGATCGCGAGGAACGGGACGATCACGGTTGTCCAGTCAATGCGGTCTTTTAGTGGCGTATTGGGTTGTTTGAAGCTCATAGTGGAAACCTCCTGAATTGTTCAAAAATTAAATATTTCGTACGATATTGAACATTATAGCACTGGAGAAAAGAGAATGCAAGGAGATTAAGAGAGATATTGAAAAAAATTAAAATTCCGGGCGGGAGTGCCAGATCCTCGGATCAAGGCACTCCCGCCCGGAATCTCACCGCTGGCAGGTGTGTAGGTTTGATGGTTTAGTTTTTCTCTGTAAGATAGATTCTCACATAGTTGATCGCAAGATACGTTACGCAGAGCATCCAGCCGATCCCGGTTGCGACTGCGACGGCGGAGAGCCCCATTTTTCCGATCCAGAGGGCGGAGAGGGCTGCGCGGAGCAGGATGTGGCCGGTGGTTCCGAAGAAGGCGAGGAGCATGTGACCGCGGCCTTTAAAATAGCCCATATAGGCGCTTCCGGTGAAGCAGAAGATGTAGAAGAGCGAGATCAGGCGGATATAGCCGTTTCCATAGTGGAGTGCGAGTTCATCGGAAGAGCCGAGGAAGAGGCGGAGTGCCTGATCGGAGCCGATGAACATCAGGAGGGAAACGATGATCCCGACGGTCCAGTTCAGGAGCATGCCCCATTTGAGGCTTTTCTTTACACGGTCGTGATTTCCGGCGCCGAGGTTCTGGGAGACCATAACGGAGATCGCACTGCCGCCGCTGTCACCGAAGGAGTTGGCAAAGCCTTCAATTCTTGTTGCTGCCGTGTATGCGGCGATCCCGGGGGTCCCGAGTGTGTTGACGCTGCCCTGGACGAGGATCTTACCGATATACAGGCTGGAGGCCTGCAGGGCGGAGATCAGACCGAAATGGAGCGACTGCGACATGAGTTCCGTGTGAACTCCTAAATCTTCTTTCTGGAAGAGCAGTCCCGGGTAATTATCACGCAGGTAGAGGAAGCAGCAGACTGCCGAGAAGAGCTGGGACAGGACAGTTGCCGCAGCGGCTCCGGCTGTGCCGATGCCGATAATGCCAATGAACAGAAAATCGAGAGCGATGTTCATCGTGATCGCGGCTGCAAGGAAGATGAGTGCCGCTTTTGTGTCACCGATCGAGCGGAGAACCCCGGAAAACAGGTTGTAAAGGCAGGTGAACGGAAGTCCTGCCAGAATGATAAACAGGTAGGATTCCGCGTAGGAGACGAGTTCCTCCGGAGTATGGATCAGATCCAGGATCGGATCAAGGAAGATTGTACACACACCGCTGATGAGAAGGGCGATGATCATGCCGAGAAGAAGAGCGGTGAAGACTTCCTCGCGGTATTTTTTTCTGTCACCGCTTCCGTAGAACTGACCGAGGATTACCGTGATCCCGGCGCAGAAACCGTCGAGAATGAAGATAAAAAGGTTCATAAGACTGCCGGATATTCCCACAGAGGCAAAGGCGTTGGTGCCGAGAAATCTGCCCACGATCAGTGAGTCGGCAGTGTTGTAAAGCTGTTGTAAAATGTTTCCAAGCAGCAGTGGAACGGCGAGGGTTAAGATCTGCTGCCGGATATTGCCGGAAAGCAAAGAGGTCTGGTTCATGGTTATGTACTCCTGAAATATAATCTTCTGATACCGGATTGTTCCGCACTGCGTACTCCAAATTCTGTGCGTTGCTCCGGCTGGTGCCAAATCTGATGGTTCAGTACCTTCACAGAAATCAGTGTATCACAGAAAATATTAATTGAAAAATGAATAATTAAAAAGTAAAATATAATCAAAATGATATATTTTGAACAGGATAAAACATTTGCAGTAAAGAAAATCGGAGAAAACGGAGATCATTATGACAAAAACAGAGTTGGAGGCATTCCTGGCAGTTCTCCAGTATGGCAGTATCTCAGCAGCGGCAGAACGGCTTTTTATCACACAGCCGGCTATGAGCCGCAGAATGAAATCGATGGAAGAGGAACTGGGATACAGCCTTTTTGAGCGTGGACGCGGTCAGAGAAGCGTGGAACTTACAGAGAATGGAAAAGAATTCGTTCCGGTCGCGGAACGCCTGTTGACACTTTACAGGGAGGCGGAGGAGATACCGAGAAGAAAGAAAAGTCCGCTTCTGCGGGTCAGCACAGTGAACAGCATTGCTTTTTATCTGATGCCGGCTGTATTGAAAGAAATGATGTCCGCTCGGGACACCTGCAGCATTGAATTTAAGACGGGGCGTTCTTCTGATATTTATGGGTATGTGGAAAATGGAAATGTTGATGTGGCTCTGGTCTCGGATTTTTTAAATTCCAGAAGAATAGTTCCGTTTCCTGTGTTCAGGGAGCCGTTCGTGTTTGCCGGTGGTGAGAGTTGGAGAGAAACGAGGCGAGTGACTCCGGATATGCTGGATCCGGAAGAACAGATCCGGCTGCCGTGGAATCCGGAATATGATATCTGGCACAGCCGATGGTTTCCGCCGGATGCAAATCCGAGTCTCACAGCGGATAAGATGGAATTTCTGGAATATTTTCTGAATGAAAAAAAATGGGCGGTGATCCCGCTTCTTGTTGCAAGGCGATTCAAGAGACAAGACGTGTGGATCTGTCCGATGGAAGGCGGACCGGAGGACATGACGATCTATGGACTCACAAAAGAGAACCGGATGGATGATCAGATCCGAAGATTTTTTCAGTGTGTGAGAGAAGAACTGCAGATGATCGATGGGATAGAGCTGTTTTCAGGAAGATAAAGAGAGATTCTGGTCTCTCGGAAAAATTTACAATTAAATTTCGACAGAAAAAAGAGCCCGGCCACCGGAACATACCCCAGGATTCCGGTGCGGGCCCTTTTTCAAGAGTTATAATTTATAATCCAAAATTGGATCTTACAGGAAGTTCATAAATGTCGTAATGATAAGCGCATTGAAGAAGTCGATGAACAAGCTTCCTACTAACGGTACTACGAAGTATGCGGTCGGAGCCGGACCATACTTTGAGGTGATCGCCTGCATGTTAGCCATAGCGTTCGGTGTAGCACCCATACCAAATCCACAGAAGCCGGATGTCATAACTGCTGCGTCGTAGTTCTTTCCGAGAAGGTTGAATACTACGAAGTAAGCGAATACTGCCATGAGAACTGTCTGTGCCGCGAGCATTACGATCATCGGAAGAGCAAGCTCTGCAAGCTGCCATAACTTTAATCCCATCATTGCGAGACCAAGGAATAAGGAAAGAGAGAAGCTTCCGATCGTGCTGATCTCTTCCATCGGCATATCTTTGTGGGTTGCGTCAACAACGTTACGGATGATAGCGGCAACAACCATTGCTCCGATGTAGCTCGGGAATGTCATTAACTTGTTAAGGAATAAAGAAACGATCGTGCCGGCACCGATTGCGATTGCAAGGTATAATGCGCTGTCCAGGAATCTTCTGGAATCGATCGCGCCGGTAACTTCGTTCTTATCAACTGTAACCTCATCGCTGCCGGTAGCAGTCTCTGTGGACTTTAAGTTCAGGGAATGGATACGACGGTAAGCGAGCGGTCCGCCGATCACACAGCCGGCAACAAGACCGAAGGTTGCGGATGCGATCGCAACCGCGTTAGCGCCTGCGACACCGGCTTCCTCAAGAACCGGTCCGAATGCGCCTGCGGTACCATGTCCGCCGACCATCGGGATGGAACCAACCGCAAGACCAAGTCTCGGGTCGAGATGGAAAGCACCGGCAAGTGCAGCGCCAAGACCATTCTGAAGAGCAACCATGATAATGGAAACTAACAGGAATAAGAGTACCTGAACGCCGCCCTTCTTTAAGAGACGGAAACATGCGGTGTAACCAACGCTACAGAAGAATACAGTCATGAAGAAGGACTGTAATGTGTTGTCGAAAGAGATTTCAAGGATCCCTGCGGATCTTAAGATCAGGTGAACAACAGCGTAAACAACGCCGCCGACAACCGGTTCAGGAATACAGTATTTTGTTAAGAATGGGATCTTGCTTACAAGGAAACGTCCAAGAAGCAGAACCAGTGCAGCAACTGCAACTGCTTGATACATGTTGAGCTCGATTTGTAACATAGTTTTTATACCTCCATACCTTTTTTGTATGTACAGAGTATAAGGATGTCCCTTCAAAAAACTTCACAAAGTTACAAAAAGTTACAAAAATTACTTAACAAAATTTGTAATTCCTGAACAATATTTTTATACACAACAAGGTAAAATATGTGAAAAAATCCGATATAAGGAATGTGAAGATGGAAAGGGCATTGTTCCGGATGTGGATTTCCGAGGAATGAAGAGACGCATCAGAAATAGAAAAAACCAGGTACGATCCGTTTTTGCGGAAGATGTACCTGGATCATGAAAAACTATCGTTCGGCTTCCAGCATCAGCCCGTCGATGAATTTTTTGATGCTGACCTTGCCGCCGGATGTGCGTTTTCCCCGGAGATAGTCCATCTCCGCTTTTACGTCCTCGAAGGAGAACAGGGTTCCGGAGTAGAGTGTGTAGGTCTCGTTCATGAAATCCTCGATCCCCATGTGGGCAATGTTGGACATTCCGGCCGCGATCGTCCTGCGGACCCGCTGCTCCATGTTTTTCGGCGAGTCGCTGACAGCCTCACACATCTGGGCAACGCTCAGGTTGGAGACCGGAATGTGATTGTCGTGGAGATATTCGCAGATCTTTATGATATCCGGGCATCCTTTTTCGCCGGACATGCCGATGCGGTTTAAGATGTACTTTAATTTCCGGCCGTAGTTGTCGGTTTTCGGCTTGTCATCTTTGGCAGGATGTTCGATCTCGTTCATGAACATGCGGCGGATGTTTGCGAGTGTACGTTCGTTGGTGATCTGCTGTTCTACATTTTTTAAGACGGAACGGACTTCAATGAGATTGATCGGTTTGCTGATAAAGAAGTCGACTCCCGCGCTGTAGGCTTTGCTGATCAGCTCTTTGGCAGATACCTGGGAGATCATGATGCACTTGATCGAGGTGTTGACGGCGCGCAGTTCCTTTACGAATTCTACACCGTCCTTAACGGGCATGAAAAAGTCAACGAGGATGACATCCGGCTTAGCGCGCAGCACGTCTGCGAGATTTGCCGGTTCCCCGCCGCAGTCTCCGCAGATTTCCCCGAGATCCTGTGTCTCGATGATGTCCTCTAAAATATTGATGACAGACAGGTCATCCTCTATAATATAGATTTTCATAATGTTTCCTCCACAAGGGAAGTGACCGGAATCGTGATGGTGAAGGTGGTTCCGATCCCCTGTTCCGATTCAACGTCGATGCTTCCTTTAAATTGTTCTTCCACGGTCATTTTTACTCCATAGAGGCCGACGCCGCGGAAAATGTTTCCGGTTTTCTGATCAAATTTTGTTGAGTATCCCATCTTGAAGATGTTCGGAAGGTGACGGGAGGAGATCCCCGGACCGTCATCGGTGACGCGGAAGATATAATTTCCGTCCTTCAGATGTTCCTCAATATAGATCATTCCGACTTTCCGGTCAGATTCGATCGCCTCGATGGCGTTATTCACGAGATTTTTGAGAATGGCCATCAGCTCATAGTGTTCTTCAGTCATAAAATTATCGGAACACTGGAATTCCAGCTGGATATGGACATTCTTATTTTCCAGAATATGGTAAGTTGTGTCTTCAAGGATCTTTAAGATATCCTGAAAGCTCATCTGCTTTTCGTCATATTCTTCGGAAATTTCTTCCTCGATGCCCTGGATGATGCGGATATAATCCTTTTTGATCTCGTGGACATCGCGGGCGATAGCAAGAGACATATGTTTCATGTCTTCCGGCACATCCATTTCATTTAATTTCTCATACAATTTATATGCGTTTGCCATAACGGATTCGATCTCTTCAGAATTTTTCCGCATGAAGTAGATCTCATTTTTCAGTCCTGTCGTCATAAGGAAAAGACGGCGGTAACGGTTCTCGTGCTCTTCGTTTTTTAAGAGTGTCCGGTAGTGACCTTCCGCCATCAGGATCAGACCGGCAAGAAAGGTACGGAACAGTGCGATCAGGAAGAGATATCCTGCCTTGTCCGGAGTCATGGAGTGTACCATACTCTCGGAAATGCACAGTTCTACCAGGTTGGAACCGAAATCAGCAAAAAAAACGGCCGGAAACAGGCGGCTGTAGGAGACGGTATGTTTTCCCGGGACCATGGCTGCGAAAATAATGCCGTAGCAGAAATAGAAGATCGCATTCGGAAAAACACTTTTCGCTGAGACGAGGAGACTGGTCCCGCTGTGGAGCGCCGGAAACAGGCGGAAGAAGAACACGATGACTGCGGTCACAGCGCAGGTGAGCGGTGTGGAAAGACTTTTTCCAAGTGTCATCAGAAGAACGGGCAGTATGATCACGGAAGAAGAGATCCGGAAATTATTTATAAAGATATTCCAGTAAAGCTGGGACACGAGAGCAACGATCAGTCCGATCAGGATCATTCGCCGGATATCGCGCGTCCGCATATTATTTGTCATAAAGCCATTCTCCTTTTCAGAATTCGAAGCAGATGGAATCATCATCCTATATCTTATTATAATACGTTATTGTTAAAGAAAAGTCAATGAGACGGTCAGGCGTTGCTTCGCGGAGCGCGGACCGAAGCACGGAAAGAGCTGAAAACGGGGGACAGGGAGCTGCTGCAGGCGGCAATGACTAAGATTTTTATGGGGCCAGGTTCAAAAAAATAAAAAAACAGAAGCAAAACTTTATTTTATAAGTTGAAATATTGGTTTTAATGAATTATAATAAGTGCTCAGGGAAAAGATAATCTGAAATATATCGTTGAATCATGAGGAGGAAACTGACATGAAACCATATCGCGAAATGTCAAAACAGGAACTTGCGTCTTTAAAGGAGCAGCTGGAAGCGCTGTATAAGGAGTATCAGGGAAAAAATCTCAGCTTGAATATGGCGCGGGGAAAGCCATGCAAAGAGCAGCTGGACCTTTCTCTTCCTATGATGGACGTTTTAAACAGCAGCAGTGATTATATGACATCGGACGGTGATGTGAGAAACTACGGAGTCCTGACCGGGATCCAGGAGGCGAAAGAGCTCATGGGTGCGATGATGGACTCGCCGGCCGAGAATATCGTGATGTACGGAAATGCGAGTCTGACACTGATGTTCGATACCGTGAGCCGTTCCTGGACGCACGGAGTATGCGGAAGTACGCCGTGGTGCAGACTTGACAAGGTGAAATTCCTCTGCCCGGTCCCGGGATATGACAGACATTTCGCGATCACGGAATACTTCGGGATCGAGATGATCAACATTCCGATGACAGGTGAAGGTCCGGATATGGATCTTGTTGAAAAATATGTAAATAATGACGAGAGTGTGAAGGGAATCTGGTGCGTTCCGCTCTATGCGAACCCGAGCGGTGAGTCTTACTCAGATGAGACTGTGAGAAGATTTGCAAACCTGAAACCGGCTGCGAAAGATTTCCGTATCTACTGGGACAACGCATACTGTGTTCATCATCTGCACCCGGATCACCCGGATCATGTCCTCGACATTCTTTCTGAGTGTGAAAAAGCAGGAAATCCGGACATGGTATATAAATTCGGCTCGACTTCAAAGATCAGCTTTCCAGGCTCCGGAATCTCCGCGATCGCTACTTCAAAGGCAAATATCGATGCGCTGAAGAAGCAGATGAATGTCCAGATGATCAGCCATGACAAGATCAACCAGCTCCGTCATGTCCGTTTCTTTAAAGATATCAACGGTTTAAAAGCGCAGATGGCAAAGCACGCTGAGATCCTCAGACCAAAATTTGAGGCAGTCGATGAGATCTTAAATAAGGAACTTGGCGGTCTGGAAATCGGGAAGTGGACAAAACCGAACGGCGGATATTTTGTCTCCTTCGACTCTCTCGACGGATGCGCGAAAGCGATCGTTGCGAAGTGCAAAGAGGCCGGCGTTGTGATGACCGGTGCCGGAGCGACTTACCCATACGGAAAAGATCCGCACGACTCCAATATCAGGATCGCGCCGTCCTTCCCGTCCCTGGATGACCTCAGACAGGCGGCAGAGATCTTCTGCGTGTGCGTAAAACTTGTGAGTGTTGAGAAGCTGCTCGCAGAATAAAACGTCGTAACTGTTCATCAGCCGGATACCTACAGGAACCTCCCACGGAGCTTCCATTCGGATGCATGGCAAGTTACGAGCAAAATCCATTCCAAATCGCTTTAAAAGAAGGTTACAGTACACGGGCACTCCATGCCCGCGCCCTGTAACAGGATTTTGCCGATGCTTCGCATTCCGAATCGGCAAAATCCGCAACCATAACGGTATCATACGGAATTTTCAGTTCAGAAAATTCCTACCCGTGAAAAGTAACAAAAGAAGGACTGACAGCTAGAAATTCGGCTGTCAGTCCTTTACTTTTTTGCGTTGGTATACTAAAATGAAAAAGACTATCGAATATGATAGGGAAATCCTGAAAAATCGGAGGAACGTTTTGAAAACGATGATTCCGGAAAAGGACGGAAATATTTATGAATGAAAAAAATGAGAAGCCGGAGAGCGGACAGGAAACGGGGACAAAAAAGTCCGGTCTCGCCAGGGAAGGGATCGCTTATCTGATCTTCGGAGTCCTGACGACGGTGATCGACTACGCGATCTCAAATCTTCTATATTATATGTGGAAGATGGATCCGGTCCCGGCCCAGACGATCGCCTGGGTGGCAGCCGTATTGTTCGCATTTGTGACGAACAAATGGTGGGTGTTTGAAAGCCACACCTTAAACCCGGCGAAGGTATGGAAGGAATTCGTCTCGTTCATTTTATGCCGGATCGCGACGTTTTTATTTAACCTGGCAGCGCTGTTTATCATGGTGGATCTCATGAAGATGGAGTTTTTCATCTGCAAGCTGCTGATCTCCGTGGTGGTTGTCGTTCTGAATTATGTGTTCAGCAAGATCCTGATCTTTACAGGAGATAAAAAGAAATGATCTGCGATGTCTGCCCGGCGGATGTTGGGAGTATGAAAAAGCAAAAATGATTACAGGCTGATGAAGCCGGAGGAGTTTTTACTTTATGACAGAAATAAAAGAAATCGATACGATCCCGGATGAGCCAACTGCGGATCGTCCGGAAAATCGAAGGAAAAAGCGGCAGACAACGCCGTTTTTAAAGCCGAGGGATGGTCTTCTGATCGCCTTCTTTGTCCCGGTGCTCGTCATGATCTGCATTTTCGTTCAGAGGGGGATCTTTCCATTCGGGGAGAGGTGCTTTCTGAGAACAGATATGTATCACCAGTACGCCCCGTTCTTTTCGGAGTTCCAGTATAAGCTGCGGACCGGCGGAAGTCTCCTTTACAGCTGGGATGTGGGAATGGGCGTCAATTTCGCGGCTCTGTATGCCTACTACCTGGCCAGCCCGTTAAACTGGCTGATCCTGCTCTGCCCGAAGAAGTTTATCATCGAATTTATGACGATCATGATTGTTCTGAAGATCGGACTTTCGGGGCTGAGCTTTGCCTGGTATTTAAAGAAACACAGCCAGAACTGTATCCTGGGGGTTGGGTTCTTCGGGATCTTTTATGCCCTATCCGGATACATGGCGGCGTACAGCTGGAACATCATGTGGCTGGACTGCATTCTTCTGTTCCCACTGATCGTATACGGCCTTGAGAGACTCGTGAAAGAGCAGAAAGGCATGCTTTACTGTGTGACGCTCGGACTTTCGATCCTCTCAAACTACTACATCTCGATCATGACCTGCCTGTTCCTGGTGCTTTATTTTATCGCACTGCTGATCATGGAAAAGCCGGGGCCGGTGAGAAAATACGTGGACAGCTGCGTCCGGTTTGGAATTTACTCGCTGCTCTCAGGCGGACTGGCAGCAGGAATCCTGCTTCCGGAGATCTATGCGCTGCAGAGCACGGCGTCCGGTGATTTTGACTTTCCGAAGGCGTGGAGCTCGTATTTCCCGATCTTTGACATGATCGCCCGTCACATCGGAAATGTGGAGACGGAGATCGGTCTTGACCACTGGCCGAATATCTACTGCGGTGTCGCGGTATTCCTCTTCTTTTTGCTGTATCTCGCATGTAAAAAGATCGCAGTGAAGGAGAAAGCCGTCTACTGCGGACTGCTCCTGATCTTTTTTGCGAGCTTTTCCATCAATGCGCTGAATTTTATCTGGCATGGATTCCACTATCCGAACAGCCTTCCATGCAGACAGTCCTTTATCTACATCTTCCTGATGCTGTTCATCTGCTTCCGGGCGTATATGTATCTGGATGAGACGCCGAAAAAACATATCGCGATCGCCTTCTGGGGGAGCGCGTGTTTTGTCCTACTGGCGGAAAAGCTGGTGACACAGGAACATTTCCACGTTATCGTCTACTATGTGGCGATCATCTTCCTGGCGGCTTATGCCGGACTGATGTATCTCTATAAGGATGGAAAGCGGACGGTGTGCGGATTCCTGGCATTGACGCTGGTTGCAATTGAGGCTTCGATCAACATGTCGGTGACGAGTGTGACGACAACGAGCCGTGAGTCCTACACCAGCGACAATGAGGAGGTCCGGATCTTAAAGGATTCCCTGCAGCCGGCATCGGATTTCTACCGGGTGGAGAAAAAGACGAGAAAGACGAAGAATGACGGGGCATGGATGAACTTTCCGTCGGTATCCCTGTTTTCCTCGACGGCGAACGCGGATCTCTCGAAATTCTTTAAGAAGCTTGGATGTGAATCGTCCACAAATGCTTACAGCATCACTGGAAGCACGCCGTTTGTCGACAGCATTTTTTCTGTGAAATACGCACTCTATTCCGAGGCAGTCTCCAACACGGAGCTCATGATGTATCTGAGGGAGAGCTGCGGAACATATCTCTATGAAAATCTCTACACACTGCCGCTCGGCTTTGTCCTTTCTTCAGATATCGAGGAAAACTGGCAGTATGAGATGGATAATCCTGCGGAGGTCCAGAATGATCTCTGCCTGGTTTCCGGGGCGGACGAAGTCCTTGTGGATGCCGGCGGAACGGTGAATAAAAATACCTTCACATTCACACCGGATGAGACGGGCGAATATTATGTGTTCGTCATGAACAAGAAGGTAAAGACTGTGAAGGCGGAACTGCCGACCGGCCAGAAATCCTTCAGCAATGTGGACCGCGGATATCTTCTGGAGCTTGGAACTCTGGCTCCGGGCACAGAAGTGAAGCTCACGGCGGATGAGGCCGGCGAACAGTTAAATGCGATCGCCTACCGGTTCTCAGAGGACGCGATGATCCAGGTCTATGACCGGCTGAACCAGTCCCCGATGCATCTGACGAGCTGGAAAGATACGAAACTTTCCGGAACCGTGAGTGCGGCGAAAGCGGGAATGCTCTTCACCTCGATCCCGTTTGATAAGGGATGGACCGTAAAAGTGGACGGCGAGAAGGTGGAGACGAGAAAGGCGTTCGGTGCGTTCCTGGCTATCGATGTGAGCGCCGGCGATCATGTGATCGACTTCTCCTATTTCCCGAAGGGATTAAAAACCGGCGGCCTGATCTCTGGCGGATCCATCGTGATCCTGATCCTTCTGTGGTTTTTGCGCAGGGAGATGGATCGACGGGAAGCACGAAAGAGAATGGAACAGATCCGGAACATGCAGCAGGAAGCGGAAGATGATCCTGATGAAGAACCGGAATTTGAAGAGATTCCGGATCTCGATGATGAAGATCTGACAGACACTATAAATAATAGAAAAGCGACAACGGAGGAACAGCTATGAAACTTTGGGGCGGAAGATTTACGAAGGAAGAAAACCAGTTAGTGCACAACTTTAATGAGTCCATCTCCTTCGATCAGAAATTTTACAGACAGGATATCGCGGGCAGTATCGCGCATGTGACGATGCTCGCAAAACAGGGGATCCTCACAGAAGAGGACCGTGACGCGATCATCGCAGGCTTAAAGAGCATCCGCGAGGACATCGACAACGGAACCTTAAAGATCACAACGGAGTCTGAGGATATCCACTCTTTCGTTGAGGCGAACCTGATCGAGCGGATCGGGGATGCAGGAAAGAGACTCCACACCGGCCGCAGCAGAAACGACCAGGTTGCTCTCGATATGAAGCTCTACACGAGAGATGAGATCGATGAGATGGATGGACTTTTAAAGGGACTTCTTGAGGTCCTCTTAAAGCTCATGGAGGACAATCTTCATACTTACATGCCGGGCTTTACCCACCTTCAGAAGGCGCAGCCGGTAACACTGGCGCACCATGTCGGCGCATATTATGAGATGTTCCGCCGTGACAGAGGACGCCTCGCTGATATCAGAAAGCGCATGAATTACTGCCCGCTGGGATCCGGCGCTCTTGCAGGGACAACCTATCCGCTGGACCGTGAGTACACTGCAGAGCTTCTCGGCTTTGACGGACCGACCTTAAACAGCATGGATTCCGTATCCGACCGTGATTACCTGATCGAGCTCCTGGCTGCGCTCTCCACGATCGCAATGCATCTAAGCCGTTTCTCCGAGGAGATCATCATCTGGAACAGCAATGAGTACCGCTTCGTGGAGATGGATGATTCCTACAGCACCGGAAGCAGCATCATGCCGCAGAAGAAGAATCCTGATATCGCTGAGCTGATCCGAGGAAAGGCCGGACGTGTCTACGGTGCCCTGATGTCCATGCTGACGGTCATGAAGGGAATCCCGCTGGCTTATGATAAAGACCTCCAGGAGGACAAGGAGCTGACCTTCGACGCGATCGATACCGTAAAGGGCTGCCTCTTACTCTTCACAGGAATGGTATCCACGATGACTTTCCGCAAGGATGTGATGGAGGCGAGCGCAAAGAACGGCTTCACAAACGCGACAGACGCTGCGGATTACCTTGTAAATCACGGTGTTCCGTTCCGCGATGCACATGGAATTATCGGACAGCTGGTCCTTCTCTGTATCGATGAGAACAAGGCGCTTGACGATCTGACTTTAGAGCAGTTCAAGTCGATCAGCCCGGTATTTGAGGAAGATATCTACGATGCGATCTCCATGAAGACCTGCGTGGAGAAACGTGTGACGATCGGAGCTCCGGGTGCGGATGCGATGAAGAAAGTCATCGAGGTCTATAAGAAAGAACTGAACGGAGAAAAATAAAAAAAGAAAGGCCCTGGCTGTTCCTGCAAAATGGGATCAGTCAGGGTCTTTGTATACATAGAAAATGTCGGCTATATCTTTATATGAACACAGCCGCCACGGACGATACCCCAATTATCGTTCCGGGCGGCTGTGTTTCTTTTATATCGCGTTGTAAAATATAATGAGAAGAAAGTTTTTGGGAGAAGTTGGTGCGGCTTCTCCGTTCATTTGATTATTATAGCATGAATCATGCGGAATGTAAAATGATTGTTGTCGAATGAAAAATAACAAATTTTACCATTAAATGTTAATAATATATTATATTTATTCTGTTACAGCGCATGGGCGAGGCTCATATACTGTCGCGAAAATGTGAAAATTTGTATAGCGGCAGGGAGACCGGCGCTCATAAACAAGTGAAAACATGTTTTGTGAGTGTCCCCTTGTTATCGCGGCAGTCGCCAAGGTCTTGCGTAAGCGCAGACTTTGGCCTGTTGTTCGCGTAAATGAAAAAAGCCTGCATTCACAGGCTTTTTTCAGGGATTTTTCATCACATATATTGTTTCAATCAACAGTCGGTAATTTCACGGAGACTGACTGTGCTTTGCTTCGTGTCAGTGGGAGAATCCTTGCTGTTGTTAGTTGAATATATGGGAAGAAAGCTAAGTTTGATCTGTTCTTATCACCGCCGGAGCGGGAGAGTTTTACGAATATGGAAGGTTGTCAGATCAGCCAAGTTTCTTTAAAGCTGCTTCCATACGGTTCATACCTTCGATCAGGCTTTCCATGGAGTTGGAGTAAGCGATACGGATGTTGTCCGGAGACTCGAATGCACCGCCCGGAACAACCGCGATCTTTGCCTCGGCAAGGAGGTAATCTGCCATTCCGAAGGAATCAGCGATCTTCTTTCCGTTCCACTCTTTATCATAGAAAGCAGTCATATTCGGCATTAAGTAGAAAGCGCCGTCTGCGTTGTTGCAGGTGATGCCATCCATGGAATTTAAGCGCTCTACCAGGAATTTACGGCGTTTGTCGAATTCAACTCTCATGGATTCCACGCTGTCCTGCGGTCCGCTGATCGCTTCGAGAGCTGCGTACTGGGCGATCGAGCAGGTGTTGGATGTTGTATGACCCTGAAGAGAAGTCATTCCTTTGATGAGAGCTGCATTTCCAGCTGCGTAACCAACTCTCCATCCGGTCATGGAGTAAGCTTTGGAAACACCATTGATGACAACGGTACGATCCTTTACTTCCTCGGAGATCGAAGCAACGCAGAAGTGTTTCTTTCCTTCATAGATCAGCTTCTCGTAAACTTCATCGGAAATAATATAGAAGTCATGTTTGCAGGCAAGTTCTGCGAGCTCTGTGAGCTGTTCTTTTGTATATACAGCACCGGTCGGGTTGTTCGGTGTGTTGATCATGATCGCTTTTGTTTTCGGTGTGATGGCTTTCTTGATACCTTCCACGTTGAGGGCGAAACCGTCTTCCTCACGGTTCTGTACGAGGACCGGAGTAGCACCGGAAAGTTTTACCATCTCGATGTAGCTGACCCAACACGGAGTCGGGATGATAACCTCGTCACCTTCTTCACAGAGGGCAAGAACTGCATTGACGAGCGGCTGTTTTGCGCCGGTTCCGACACAGATCTCGTTCGGTTTGTAAACGACATTGTTGTCTTTTAAGAATTTTGCACAGATCGCTTCTTTTAAGTCCATGATACCGGAGACAACCGTGTATTTTGTTTTCTGGGCATCGATCGCTGCCTTTGCCGCATCACAGATATTCTGCGGAGTACCGAAATCCGGTTCGCCGAGGTTGAAGGCGATCACATCGATTCCCTGTTTTCTTAATTCAGCGACCTTTCCGGTCAGCGCAAGTGTAGCGGCCGGTTTAATGTTCTGGATCCTCTTTGTAAGCATCATAATGATTTCCTCCCTGTATGTTTTGATATTCCCCTGAGATTCGAACAATTCGTTCTTGTTTATGCTTAAATGATACCATAAATGAATATAATTGTAAAATGTTTCTTTTTTTGATATAATATTCATAAATATTAACATTTAAATGAAAAGAATGTTACTATAAATATAGAAGAAACAGAAATGGAAAATGGTAGCTGTCAAACTTTTAATTTTCAGAATTAAACTATTTTCAAATAATATTTCTGGACAAAAATGAAATCCTGTGGTAAAAAAGCAGAAGAGAGATGAGCGTTATAAAAAAACATGTGTGAAAGCAGGATCGAAATAGAAAACTGCCGGTCCCGGCAGAAAGGAGAACGTGATGACATTTCTGGAAATTGAAGCATTTTTAAAGATCGCTCAGTGCGGAAGTTTTTCCGCGGCGGCAGAAAAATTATATATCACACAGCCGGCTCTTGGACGAAGGATCCGGGCGCTGGAGGAAGAACTTGGATATTCCCTGTTTATCCGGAACAAAGGAGTCCGCCATGTGGAACTCACGAGACAGGGACGTGCCTTTGTCGGGATCGCTCATCGCTGGCAGGCTCTCTGGAACGAGACACAGGAAGAAGCGCTCCTCGGAAATGAGAAGAGTTTCTATGTTGCGAGTGTAGGAAGTCTCCTGGCATTCATGCTTCCGACCGTGTTTCAGGAGTTCATGAAAGATACGCCGGAGTGCAGTCTGCATGTGACGACACTCCATTCCAGTGACGCCTATGGGTATGTGAACAATAAGACGGTGGATATCGCATTTATCACGGATCCGATGTACTCTTCCCAGGTAAAGACGGAGATCCTGTTTAAAGAAAAGCTCTGCCTGGTCGTCGGGACGGAGCTGAAACTTCCGAAGCGGATCAGCATTTCGGACCTCGATCCTCGCAAGGAGATCCGGACGCAGTGGGATCAGAATTTTGACAGCTGGCACAACTACTATTTCAGCAGTGCGGCCGTCCCGAGTGTCTATCTCGATGAAATGGGCTTTTTGCAGTATTTTACGCAGAATGGTGACAACTGGGCGTTTCTACCTGTGTCGGTTGCAAAGAGCATCTTAAAAAACACCCCGGTTTCCATCCATGAACTGGATGTGGAGCTCCCGAACCGGACCCTGTACTATCTGTACCGGGCAGGGGATGAATCTCCATATCAGGAACATCTTCTCGAGATCTGCAGGCAGAAATTAGCCGGGGAGAGCGGGATCACGCTGATGGAGCCGATCTTGAATCTATGAGTGGAGAAAAAATTCAGATTTAGCGGATCGATTGGAGAAAGAGAGCATTTGCAGAAATAAAAAGCAGCAGCATTTTCTGGAGAGAATGTCAGAAAATGCTGCTGTTTTTTTCGCGGACAACGAGCCAAAGTCCGCGCTTGCGCGAGACCTTGGCGACTGTCGCGATAACAAGGGGAAACTCGCGAAGCGTGTTTTCACTTGTTTACAGGAAATTCCGATGGAACTTCCCGTCAAAAAAATGGACACAAATGGTACGCAAAATACATATCTGAAAATAGTGTAGCAGGAGATTGGCTTATGATACAAAAATGTGAAGCTTTGTATCTTTTAATCTGAGGAACGAGTAGGGAGAGAACGAAAAAGCAAGCCGTTACGAGCAAATATGGTCCGGTCCCGACTGCGATCTTCGTTGTATCCATGGTTGCGGCACTGTTTATCGACTTCTTTAACAGTATCGTTATCACGGCTCTTATGAACATATTATAAACTGTTCTTCTGGATCTTTGGTCTCAAACAGTTTGGTCTGATCTAATCCTGATATGTATACGTACCGCCAAGAGCCCACTGCTCCATGAGCTTGTGCTTGCGGCAGAACTGGAGAAAGCTTTCCGCTACGGTGGAGAGCTTTCTGTTTTTATCAATGGCGAACATACGCTGGCTTAAGAGCCCTTCTGCGGCGATCTCGCGCATGCAGGAATCACCAAGGTCATACGAGGTTGCACCGACGACAATGGAGACGGTCCGCTTATCGGCAACCCAGAGGGATGAGGTGAAACGGGAGGTCGAGATATTCATATAATTCGGCTCAAACCCCTCGTGTTCACAGGCATTTGTGAAGATCTTTGTGAGTCCGTGGGAGATGCTGAGCGGGAGGTCTTTTAAGTAGTGGAGCGGAACCTGTTCCATCGCCGGGGACAGAGTCTCGTGGTCCCGGTGGAAGTTTGCCATCAGACGTTCCTGGAAGGAGAGGACCGGGCGGATCTCCGGCGGGAGAAGATGCGGCTGGAAACGGATCAGGGCGACCTCGATCATGCCGGCCTGCAGCATTTCGATGATGTTGTTCGAGTTGTGCTCGAACATCTCAAAACAGACTTCCGGGTAGGCTTCATGGTAGTCAAACAGGATCTGCTGGAGCAGGGGATCCGGATAGGCAGCAGCCTCTTTTCCAGTCTTAAATACGGAAACCTAATACCCTTTTTTTGTCAGGGACTGAACAGTTTTTTCGAGATTCATAAGAATACCTCCGATTGTGATTGATCATAGGTTTCATTCCAGTACGTTTGAAGGCTGGATCCATGCGAAAATGAGAAATATGCAGGTTCTTATAGCGATAAGTTTGTACATCGCATGGATATGTTGAAACTTATATAGCAGTATCATATAAAAAGGAGGAAGAGGATGTCAATGGGAAGCGGGATTGTATCCATAAATTTAATAATTACTGGAATACCTATCAGACAATTCAGAAAATCAATGACCGCCTGAGCCGGGAAGGTTATGAGATCCAGACCACCCGCAGGGTGCTGAGTTTCCGTCTGACCAGGGAGGGCCAGGAACGGTTTACCTGTGCGAAAACATTGGGAGCAGACTACACGCCGGAGGCCCTAAAAGAGCGCATTGATTTTACCCTTGACTCTCTTTCCCGCTTTTGGTATGGCAGTGTCCGTAAGGGGACGCACATTTTATGTCAGACCGGGGGGATGGGGAACTCCCCAACAAGCAGGAAAGGATATTCCTTTCCAGTGCTTGCAAAAAAGCAAAAAGAAAGAAAATTTTTGATAACGAAAGAAAACCCGTGGAAAAACATAATATTTATATTTTCCGTCTTGAAAAGTGTTCGGGAAGTCGTATATTATTATTAATAATAGCAGTATGTGGGCAGAGTTTTTGATAAGGGGGTACCCACTTATCGTGCTTGTAAAATACAAGCACGATAAATTTTAAGAAAGGCGGTGGCAGAATGAAAGGTTATCTCTCTATCCGGGAGGCGGCGGAAAAATGGGGCGTGTCGGAAAGGCGCGTCCAGCAATATTGCTTAAATGGACGTATCCCCGGAGCGGAGCGTTTTGCCAATGCCTGGGTTATCCCTGACACAGCAACAAAACCTACCGACCCGCGCAAAGACAGGAGGCGGAAAGAATGACCGATGAAGAACTTTACCGCCGCTATCTGGACGGGGACGAAAAAAGCGTGGACGAGCTGATGAGGCGGCATGAATCCGGTCTTATCCTATACATAACCGGCTATCTGCACGATGTCCACGAGGCCGAGGACTTGATGATTGAAGCCTTTGCCTATTTGTTTACAAAAAGACCCGCGATCCGGGATGGAGGATTAAAAGCCTATCTTTATAAAACAGCCCGCAGCATGGCTTTGCGGCATAAACATAAATGGAAAACCCATTTCAGCCTGGAAGGATTGGAAGAAGAACCGGAAAGCGAAACGCTGGTGGAAGAAGTTATCCGGGCGGCGGAACAACGGCGTATTTTGCATTTTTGCATGGAACGGTTAAAATCAGACTACCGGGAGGCTTTGTATCTTGTCTACTTTGAGGGTATGAGCCACGCCGAGGCCGCATATCTGATGGGAAAGTCCGAAAAACAGACTGCGGATCTGGTGTATCGTGGGAGAAAGGCACTGAAAAAGGAATTGGAGAAGGAGGGCATTACAGATGCGAAGTCATGAAGAACGGGTGGCTGCCGTCAAGCAGCGAGTGGCACAGATCGAACGGCAGAAGCGTCAGCGGAGAAACCGCCTTTTGGCGCTGTCCGCGGCGGCCTGTCTTGCTGTGATTGTGGGCGTGTCCTTTGCCATGCCTGGAATTTCGGAAAAACTGGTTGCCGGAAACTATACAGAATATGAAACAGCGGCGAGTATTTTTGGCGGCAGTGCCGTCGCCGGATATATCATCATCGGCCTTTTGGCCTTTGTCCTGGGCGTGTGTGTGACGATCCTGTGTTTTAAGCTCAAAGCCTTTCAGAAAAAGGACAAGGAAACGGGGGACGGCGATGGTAGAGTTCATTGATAACCTGACGCAGCTATTGGTTGTGCTGACCGGCTGTATTCTTTCCGGATTATTCTACCTGCAAAGCCGCAGACAGCCTTATTTCCTGCTCTGCTGTTTCTACGGCTGTTTCGGGTTCAGCATACTATATTGGCTGCTTTACACAATTCTTATCACGGATGCGTCACCAATGTTCTATGTGGCAGATATAGGCTGGATTAGCTGCTATCTTTTTTTGCTTCAACTGCAATACAGCCTTTTGGACAAAGAGGAACGCACGCTGCGAAGCCGCCTGCCGTGGCTTGCACTTGTAATTATAATACCGCCCACCGTGTACTTTATCAGCATAGGCAATCCGATCTATAACCTGATCGTCGGCATCCTGATGTCCGCTATGCTATGGACTGCCATACGGGGGCTTGTCTGGCAGAAAAAGCATCCGAACCACGGCAAGCGGTTTTTCCACTTTGCCGTAATCAGCTTTATTGCTCTGGAATATTGCCTGTGGCTTTCCAGCTATCCCTGGGTGAGCGATACCCTGACAAATCCGTATTTCTGGTTTGATTTTGCCGTGACTGCTTCGCTCCTTGCGCTGTTCCCGGCAGTAAGAAAGGCGGTGCAGACATGACCTATATTGAAAACATCTTCGTGTGTGTCGCCGCTCCGCTTCTGGTTGCCGCTTTCTGTATGGGCCGGAAATATCTTCGTTTTTTTCTCTTTACCTTTGCGGGCATGGGTGCCTGCCTGATTTCGGCCTATGTGAACACCTTTTTTGTCGCTATTTATGAAGCGACCGTATTTAACGCTACAGCGGAGATTGCCCCTGTGGTGGAGGAAGTAATCAAGCTCCTGCCCCTGCTCTTTTATCTGCTGGTATTCGAGCCGGAGCCGGAACAAATACACCCTGCCGCCCTTACGGTTGCCGCCGGGTTTGCCACCTTTGAAAATATCTGTTATCTGATACAGCATGGGGCGGAACATCTTGGTTTTCTGATGATACGGGGCTTTGGAACAGGAGCCATGCACATTGTCTGCGGGGCCATCGTGGGCTATGGGATCGTGTATGTCTGGCAGCGCAGATGGCTGAAACTCACCGGGACGCTGGGACTTTTGGGCATTTCCATCGGATTCCACGGTATTTATAACCTGCTGATCGCCTATGGCGGGTGGGTACAGTATATAGCCTACGCCCTGCCTGTGCTGGCTGTGGTGGTGGGAAGGATTACGGGAAAGTTTCTTTCATCACTTCCCGACTATGCGGAAAACTGAACAGAAAACGAGCATTGAGCCGCCATCGGGCGGCTCTTTTTTTGCGCAAAAAAAATTTTTGAAAAAAATTGATTTTGGGGTGCGTAGTTTTTCGATTTTTTGTACCTATATAAGTGAAAGGCTTTTTTTGCCGGAATATCGAGAAAGGAGGAAATTGAATGTATGATACGGCAACCCGTGTGAAAATGGTAAAAAAACGAATACGCCAAAGACAGCGTGAAATGGAAAAGCACAGAATTTTTGCCTTGTCTGCCATTTGTGTATTATTATCTGCTGCCCTTGTAGGGTTGATGGGAACATTTACGGGGGCTGAACAAATCGTCATACCAGGGCTTTATGGTTCTATTCTGCTTCACGAGAATGTGGGCGGCTATGTGCTGGTAGGGGTGATTTCCTTTACCGCGGCCGTCATTATCACCGTGTTGTGTATCAAATATCGGAAACGGAATAAAACAAACGATTCAAAGGAGGATAAACGCACATGAAAAAACGATTATTTGCGGCGTTTGTCAGCCTGTGCCTGATTGTGTCCATGCTGCCGACGATGGCGTTTGCCGAAGCAGGCGTACAGTACAGCGGCATTGTCACAGGTGCAAGCGGGCTGTGCGAACGCCACACCGAACATACCGCCACCCCGTCCGACGCACAGCCGGAAGAATACACCTGCAAAACTCTCTGCACCGAGGAAGAAATCAATGGAGATTGCCCCGTCTGCTCTGCGGAGGGTGCCGAGCTGGACATGGTTTTCGTCGGTGTGGCTCCTGTGTCGGTTCGTTCTGGCTCTGCGCATACACATCCTGTTTGCGGCAGTAGTGGAAGCTGTACCGACCCTGACCACGGAACAGAACATACTGATGTCACTTGGACAGAATGGAATGGAACTACTTCCCTTCCTGACAGTGGCGGTAACTACTACCTTACGGGAAATGTTACTCTTTCTGAAACTTGGGAAGCTCCCAGTGAAGAAACAAGTCTTTGCCTGAACGGATATTCCATCACATACGAAAACAGTTCAGATCAAGGTTCTGTTATCAGAGTGCCAAGTGGTGTAACATTGACTATCACGGATTGTGCTGATACGCCAGGTAAGATTACCGGTGGTACGGGAACAGAAACACGTTATAATACATCAATTCTCAGCGGAGGACATTTTGGCGGTGGCATTTATGTTAAAGGCATACTAAACCTGTATAATGGCAGTATCGAAGGAAACCACATTCCTTCGACGGATGGGATGCGCTATGATGGCGGCGGCGGTGTTTTTGTAAACGGCAAAGAAGCCTATTTCAATATGTACGGCGGTATCATTCAAGACAACGCAGCCTATACTGCCGGAGCAGGCGTGCTCTGTTACAAATCACAGTTTAATATGTATGGTGGAGAAATTACTGGACATAAAAATCCGGGATATGACGGAGCTGTTTGCTTGGACGAGGGTTCGACCATGACGATGACAGGTGGAACGGTTGCCGGGAATACAGATTATAGAGAGCAAATCTATATTAGTAAGGATGCCAAGCTGATTGTAGATGGGAGCAGTGCAGTCATTGCGGAAGAATCTGAGGAATACGCCATTCACGCATTTAACGGCGGCAAGGTGGAAATAAGAAACGGCAGCATTGGAAGTGAAGTAGTCATACTTCAGCAGTCAGAACTGATAGTGAGTGGCGGACAGATACTGAAAATCAGAGTTAGCAGAGGCAGTAACATGGCTGTTTCGGGAGGAAAAGTAAGCAAAGGTATCTCCTTGGGCAGTGACGATTCAGAATACTGGGGCTGGGGTACGATTATGCTGTCGGAGGCTCCTGAAATTTCCGGTATTACCTTGATGAATCCCAAAAATGTCATTACTGTGACTGGTCAACTGACCTATCTTTCTCCGATTCCAGTAACAAAAAGCGGCGGTGTTTTGACCAGCGGCTGGTCTGCATACATGGACGGTGCAGCAGCGGAGAATTATTTTAACTGCGGTGATTATGAATTACAGCAGTTAAATGGCGAAATTCATCTGGTAGAACCCGGAGCACATGAGCATGGAGGAATTTTGTTTGATAAAGACATGCAATCATTTACTGAGGATCAATATGGATACTATGTGATTGATGCTGACTCTAACTACTATTTGTCAAACAATTACACAATCGGTGATACAGCAAGCTTTGATCCTACACTCTTTATTGGCGATGGAACAGATGAAGTTACTGTAAATCTCTGTCTGAATGGATATGAGCTTACCCGTGCCGACAGCCAATATGTAGATGGATCTATCATTGTTGTCAGGGAGAATGCGACTCTAAATTTATATGACTGTAAATCGACCGGTACGATTACCGGGGGAACAGGTCGTACTGGAGAGAAAAACGGCAATACTTACTCCTATGGCGGCGGCATTTTAGTCTATGGTACTTTGAATATGTACGGGGGGAACCATCACTGGAAACAGTGCCAATGCCGATGGCGTCGCCGAGGGGTTTGGCGGCGGTGTATATGTGGCAGATGGCAGTGCTTTCACCATGTATGGTGGCAGCATTATAAACAATTCCGCTAAGACTACCGGAGGCGGTGTGGCCGTAGCCGGAGATGGGGAAAGCGTGCCTATGTCAGAGGCATTTGGATTCAATGAAACGATAACGAATTGGAAGAACGGTGCAAATGGCGGCGGCAAGATGACGATTGGCAATGATACCGACATCATTGTACAAGACAATATGGCGGGAACTGCTGCCAGCAATATTTACTTTCCGTCTTCTGCTCCAAATATGACTGTAAGCAGCCTTCCGGCACAGGGGACGCAAATCGGTATTCGTATGGAAACGCCGGGACAATTCGCAGCAATGGGAACTGGTGTGGATGAAGCACAAGCCCAGACATTTTTTACAAGTGATGACACCACTTACAATGTTTTGGTGATTGAAGATGGCTTGGCTTTAGGTAAACAGCAAAATGAGCCAACTATCGGAATCAACTATCAAACAGAAATGCTGACTGGCTTTGTAAATGCTGGCAGCTATACAATGAATGGCAAGGCGGTAACACCATCCGCAGATGGTACAATTGCCATCCAGGAAGAATGGATGGGCACAACGCTCTCCATTGTGCGAAAAGGTGATGGAGATACAGCAGACAGCAACGCACAAAATCTGTTGATTCCAGCTCGCCCTGTTGCACCGGATGTGACTGCGGGGATTCAAAAGATCAACGGTGCAGACGCTTCTATGGAGTATAGTTCAGACAGTGGTGCTACATGGACAGCATTTACCGATGAAACCATATCCAGAATCAGTGCAGGTACTTATCTGGTACGTTATTGCGTCAAAGCGGATGCCTTTGCCAGCCAGTCTACATCGGAAATCTACGTTCGCAATTCCAGCGGCGGCGGTTCCTCCGGCGGCTCCGGCGGCGGTGGAAGTTCTTCCGACAATGATTCCACTGTCATTGAGCGCCCGGACAAGGATGACCCCACCACTCCGACCACAGCAGAAACAAAGACTGTGAAGGCGGACAGCAAGGGAAATGTTGTCATTACAAGGAGCATGGTGGCCGATGCAATCTCCATCGCTCAGGCGGATGCCAGAAAGAACGGCAACACGGCAAATGGCATTGCAGTGGTTGTCCCTATGGAAATCGACAAAACACTGGACAGCGTACAAATCACCCTCAAAGCGGACGCACTGGACAAGCTGGTATCCTCTAGTGTCAAACGGTTCACCATTGATGCAAACCGTATGGCAGACTGTGGTTTCACTTTGGATACTCTCAAGGAGCTGAACCGACAGACTTCCGGTGATGTGATTTTGAAGATCAAAACAACGGCTGTTTCCTCCCAGGAGGCCAAGGCAGCCATCGGCAGCCGCCCAGCCTATGATATTACCCTCTGGTATGTTAAGGACGGGAAAGAAACACAGATTACCAGCCTGAACGGAAAGACCGTCAGCATTGCCTTTCCTTATACTCCGGCGCAGAATGAGCAGACCGGAAACTTGTATGCGGTTTCTGTGGATGGAAGCGGCAAGGTACAGTGGCTCACCAAATCCAGCTATAATGCGGATCAGAAAGCCGTGATTTTTGAAGCACAGCATTTCAGCGTCTACGGCGTGGGCTATCAAAATTCTGTTCCGAACTTCACCGACATTAACGGTCATTGGGCAAAGGAGCATATCCTCTTTACCGTCAGCCGTGGGCTGTTCTCCGGCACCAGCGAAACCACCTTCAGTCCGGACAGCCCCCTGACACGGGGAATGTTCGTCACCGCTTTTGGACGTCTGGCAGGGATTAACCCGGAGGATTATCAGAACAGAGCATTTACAGACGTGAAGGCCGATGCCTACTATGCCCCCTATGTCAACTGGGCGGCAAAGACCGGAATTGTGGGTGGCATAACCTCCACAACCTTTGCCCCGGACAGCAATATCACCCGCGAGCAGATGGCGGTCATTCTGAAAAACTATGCCGACAAGATGGGCTATCCCATCCCGAAAACACTGGAAGCTGTGACCCTTGCCGATAATGCGAAGATTTCCTCCTGGGCGAAGGATGCAGTCAAGGCGATGCAGCAGGCAGGCATTCTCTCCGGCAAGGCGAATAATCTGTTTGACCCGAATGGCAATGCCACCCGTGCGGAGGCGGCCACCGTCCTGCACCGGTTTGTGGAGGCCATCATCGACCCGCAGACTGCAAACGGCTGGACGCAGAACGACAGTGGAGAGTGGAGCTACTACAAGGACGGGGAACTGGTGAAAGGCTGGCGCTCCGATGACCAGAAGTGGTACTGGCTTGACAAAACTACTGGAAAGATGTTCTTCGGCGGCTGGAAACAGATTGACGGAAAGTGGTACTACTTCTACGCAGACGGCTCTATGGCTGCCAATACCAAGGTGGATGGCTATGAAGTCGGAGCAGACGGCGCGAGAAAGTAACCCTTTCGACAGACGAATCGAATAAGAACAAGAGGAGGGGGCTTTCCAAACGATCCAATTCGCTGGAAAGCTCCCTTTTTTGAAAACATCGGTTTGCCCGTGCAGCAGCGGACAAGACAAACGCGATCAGGTATTCAATTACCCGACCGCGTTTATTTTGTTATGGGCTTTAGCCTGTTGAGGATATCGGAGTTTTTTGTGATCCGAAAAATGGAGATGTCCGGAACAAAAACCCACCTGCTATGCGGGGGGAGTCAAATCGTTATACAAAAAATCACCTTTCCGTTACAATAGAGTTGTTCAGGCACTATCGTAAGAAAGGAAAGGTGATTTTATGGCAAAAAGAATAGCGATTTAGCACACAAAGTGGATGTGTAAATACCACATCGTATTCACTCCTAAGTATAGACGAAAAATGATTTACAATCAATTAAAACAAGATATTCGAGACATATTAAAACAGTTATGTTCTTACAAAGGAGTGGAAATCAT
>OGKA01000661.1_pt1 | contig 35641 bp, 34 predicted proteins | sample 1572211 | NCBI WGS metagenome assembly OGKA01 (sample SAMEA2582125, study PRJEB24529) | metagenome | biome: Human gut stool | place: China | collected 2011 | reverse complement strand
CGTCGGGGTTGCAGTTGGTATCAACGATAGCAACGATGGGGATGTTCAGCTTGCGGGCCTCGGCAACAGCGATGCGCTCCTTGTGAGGATCGACGATGAACATAGCCTTCGGCAGGGTCTTCATGTTCTTGACGCCGCCCAGGTACTTGTCCAGCTTCTCCATCTCCAGCTCCAGCTTAGCCACTTCCTTCTTGGGCAGCAGCTCGAAGGTGCCGTTCTCCTTCATCTTAGCCAGCTGATCCATACGGTCGATACGCTTACGGATGGTGCGGAAGTTGGTCATCATGCCGCCCAGCCAACGAGCGTTGACGTAGTGCATGCCGCAGCGCAGAGCCTCGTCACGGATGGACTCCTGAGCCTGCTTCTTGGTGCCAACGAACAGGATGTCGCCGCCCTCAGCTGCAACTTCCTTCACGTAGTTGTAAGCCTCGTCCAGCTTCTTCACGGTCTTCTGCAGGTCAATGATATAGATACCATTGCGCTCGGTGAAGATGTACTTAGCCATCTTGGGGTTCCAGCGGCGGGTCTGGTGACCGAAGTGCACACCTGCCTCGAGAAGCTGCTTCATAGAAACGACTGCCATAATAAAATACCTCCAGATATTGTTTTGCCTCCGCACACCGTGATCTGCACGGTACATCGGGTACCGGCGGACTGCCCTCAACCCAAAAGGGCACAAAAGGGCATAGTGATGCGTGTGTAATGCTTTGTTATAATAGCACAAAAAGAATGCGGTTGCAAGTAGTTTTCTCTGTTTTGTATAAAGAAATGCTTACTTTTTCTCTTATTTGCCCGTATTCATCCCGCTCAAACCCGCAACACCCATACGGTTGAGGGCGTATCCCTTGCCGAACATCAGGTCGTATTGCAGCATCCAGTGCTCGTTTGTCCAGCGCTGCTGGAACTCCGTGGGCTGCTGGGTGGTGGTGCCATCCAGATTCATGGTGGTGCCGCGAGTACAGCTGCGGCTGGCGACTCGGAGCTGCCGGTTGAGGAACTGGAAGTACAGCGGCTGCTCCAGCCCGAACAGTTCCATCATCACCGGGGAGATATCGTAAGCGGCAATGGTGCCAAAGTCCACCTGCTGCTGGCTGTAATTCGACCACATCAGCAGCGTGGTCTGGTGCAGACGGGGGTCGGTGCTGGAGCCGCTTGCGTAGCCGGTGGTGGTGTAGACATCGTAGTTGGAATCGATGGGGTTATAGTGGTCGCCCCAGAACACCAGAATGACCGGCTCGTCTACCTGAGAGAAGTACGCCGTCAGCTTGCCCAGCATGGCGTCTGCATCCCGGATGCCGGTAGCAAAATCTTCCAGCGCGCCCACGGTGCTGCTCTTGAGCCCCACCGGATGGGACACGACGTGCACCCGCTCGTCGTCCGGGTAGTTATCCCTATTATAATTGGTATGGTTCTGCATGGTGACTGCGTGCAGGAAGATGGGCTTATCAGAGGAAGTGCTCATCTTCTCGTACTGCTGAATGATCTGGTCGGCCATGGAGTCATCGGTCACAAGGCCGCTGGTCCAGTAGTGCTTGCGCACCTTGGTCACGCCGTGCATATCCTCCAGACTGATAAAATCGCTGAAGCCGAGGTTGGGATAGGCCTTATCGCGGCTCCAGTATTTTGCCCAGAAGCAGTGCACCGCAGCGGTTTGGTAGCCCTTGAGCTTGAGGTAATTGGGCAGGGCGAACATAGGCTTTGTGACGTGTTGCTGGTAGGGCTTGCTGCCGCTGGGCAGGAAGGACACGGAGTAGCCGGTCAGAGCTTCAAACTCCACATCACAGGTGCCGCCGCCAAAGCTGGGGCTGTATGCCCTGCCGTAAGCGCTGGTCTGCTGCAGGGCGTGAAGGTTCTGCGATACATCGGTATCAAAGGTGATGCCGTACTGCTCCAACTCGGAAACGTCCCAGTAGGACTCATCCATTACATAAATAATGGTGGGCTGCTTTGCCTGCTCCTCCTTGGGGGTGGTGGCGGCATAGCTGCCTGCATACATGGGGCCGGTAGAAAATTTCTCACTCTCGGCCACGTTATCCAGAATGTCGTCTACTGCCTGCTCCGAGTAGCCCTCGGGCTTGTCGATTTCCAGATTGGTGAGGTTGGTCATAAAACCGGTAAGTACACCGTAGTAACGGTAGTAGCGGTCCTGCATCCACGCATCCGGCGTGATGCCCAAAACCTGCGTGACTGCAGGCTGTAAATAAACGCCGAAGATCAGCAGACACAGCGCCGCTGCCGAGGCACCGGTGCCCGCAAGCCTTGGCAGCCAGCGCTGGCGCAGCCGCCCGCGGTAAACAAAGAAGCTTGCCACCGTAAGCGCCAGCACCAGCACAATGGAGACAACCATACTTGTCTGCAGCTTGAGCCCGGCAGCAGAGGCCACACCGGCGGCCTCGGACACCTGCATTAGATCCCACGGCAGAAAAGGCTCGCCCCGCAGCTGCATGGTATAGAAGTTTACTGCGCAGGGCGCACAGCCCAAAACGGCCATGCCCAGCGTAGCAAGCGGTGGGATGCGCAGCACCCAGTCCAGCAGTTCCCACACCAGAAACAGCAGCAACCATGCCAACAAGTACGCCCCGCAATGGGGGAAAATGAAGCTGATAAAGGTATCAGCGGTCAGTGACCCGCGCGCAATCCACTCACCCAGCAGCAGCACGATAAAGGAAGCTGCCGCCGGGAAGAGCATCCGCAGGGTCAACAGCGGTTTGGATGTTTTCATAGTCGATATTCCTTTCCACGTCCCGAACCCTATTTCCTAAGTAGCTTTGCTATTTGCACAAGCCTTTCGTGCCTATTATAGTCACTTTGCCGAAAATGTCCATTCATGATTTTACAAAAATTACAGTTTTATTTTTCAAAATATTCCCCTATTTTTCACAGACCCAGCTTTGCACGCAGCTGCTGCCAGAAGCCGTGAGGTGCCGCCGGTGCTGCCGGCACGGCGGTATGCACCAGAATGGCATCCGTTCCGATGGTCTCGATCTCCTGCCACGGGATGGTCAGGCTCTCGTCCCGGCCCAGCAGGCCAAAAAGCCGCGGTCTGCCCAGCAAAATCAAGCTTTGCAGCTGCGCCGTTGCGGGGTCAAGCTCCAGATCATCCGCGCGGCCAAGGCACACCCCCTGCTCCAGCTGAACGACCTCCTTCTCACAAAGTTCCCGGATTGTCACGGCGCTCTCCCCTTTCTGTCACAGCATACGCCGGGGCGGCATTTTCTATGCCAAAGGGGTGGAAAGCACCCGCCCGGTTGTGGTATACTATGGAAAATATCCGGAAAACATCCAATACAAGCGAGGCAGTATTTATGTATAAAAGCATTATTTTTGATATCGGCGGTGTACTGGTGGATTTTGACCCCAAAGCCTACTTGGTAGACCGGCTGTGCAACGCCGAAATGGAGGAAAAGGTGTACGATTTGACTTTTGGCAGCGAGGAGTGGCAGTTGCTGGACGCAGGCAAGCTTTCCCGCTATGATGGCAACCAGCGGATGCTGGAGCACGCCCGTGCCGAGGGCTGCACCTTTGAGGTGCAGGGCGTTCTGGACGACTGGATGCACATTCTGCGCCCGCGTCTGCGGATGCTGGAGCTGGTGCGGCGGCTGAAGAACCACGGCTATTGCGTGTATTACCTGAGCAACATCCCGCAGGATGTGCTGGAATTGCTGACCGAGCGCGGCGTGCTGGCTCAGTTTGACGGCGGCGTGGCCTCCTGCGAGGTACAGGTGAATAAGCCTGACCCGCAGATCTACAAGGCTCTGTTGAAAAAGTATCAGCTGAAGGCCAGCGAATGCATATTTATCGACGACAGACTGGAAAACGTGCAGGCCGCCTTTGCGCTGGGCTTTGCCGGTATCCAGATGAAGGACAGCGTTGGTACGCTGATCCGCAGCCTTGCTACCTGTAATGTGGCGCTGCGCTGAATGCTCATATAACAAACAGCAGCCCCTGCCGGAAAGGTTTCTCCGGCAGGGGCTGCTTTGCGTTGGTGGGAACTTACTTTTCCTCGTAGCTCTGGCAGTAGTGCGGGGTCTCCACCTGCTGGGTGGTGCAGTTGCACTGCTCCGTCACCTTGATCTGCGGCAGATCACATTTGCAGCCGTCCACATTGTGGCAGCACGCGCAGACATCACAGGTTACGCCGATGTTTTCCATGCTTATCACCTCTTTGTCCATAGGTTGCCCCGTGGAGCAAGGGTTTATACATGGGTTTTATCCGTTTGCCTTTTTGGCTTCCCTCTTGGACTTGAGCGTGACCGCCACATGCCTGATGGACAATACCGGGTGCACCGGCAGCATACGCGGACCCGCCCAGCGCATGACCGCACGAATTTTCTCCCGCATTTCCGGTTTATAACAATGGACTTTGCAGGCTGAGCAAAAAGTCTTTGTTTCCATAAACGGGCACTTTTCAATGCGTGCAAGCGCATAATCGTGCAGCTGCTGGCACTCCGGGCACAAAGCGCCTTTGGGGGTATCGTGCTGTTTACGACAGTAGAGTGCAATCATCTCGCTGACAAGCAGTTTTTCATCTGCACGCTTTTTATCCAGGTTTTTGAGGGCTTGCTGCATCGGATCCATTCCTCCTGATCGTTCTTACTCTTTTTTACGGGCAGACCGGCGCGCAACACGGCGCACTGCGCTGCGCAAAAACGCAAAGCCTACCGTAACACCAATCGCAGCAGCCATTTCCATACACACCACCTTTATATCAAAAACGGCAGGAGTTACCGGATCGTTCGTCCGCTTTCCCCTGCCGCAAATTCCATTTTTTACGATATTCTGTGCAAAGGCTGCTGCATTTCCAAAAGTTAGGAATGTCTAACTTTTGGAACTATAAAAACGTCGAAACACGACAGTTTATAGTTTAGCGCAGCAAACCGTTTTTGTCAAGAGAATGCTCTCCTTGCAAAGCTTACCAAGCAGCCAGATCTGCGCCCAGCTTACGGCAGGCAGCCTGCACGTCATCATCGGGCGTTTCGTTGCAGATGAGCCCTTCCTCGCTGAACAGCTGTGCGCCGTCATCCTGTGCGCGCTGTGCCCAGTCGCGCATCCACTGACCGTCACCCCAGCCGTAGGAGCCGAACAGTGCGATTTTTTTGCCGTTCAGAGAGCCTTCCAACGCAGCAAACATGGGCTCGAACTCGCTCTCCTCCAGCTGCTCTGCACCCATAGCCGGGCAGCCAAAGGCCACTACGTCAAACTCTGCCAGCTTTGCGGGGGTCATTTCGGCGCAGGGCACGAGGGTACCGTTGGCACCTGCACCCTCGGCGATGCAGTTTGCCATGGTCTCGGTGTTGCCGGTGGCGCTCCAGAATACGATTGCTACTTTGCTCATAAAACTCTACCTCTTTCTCTGCGTAGTTAGTTTAGAATAACTTCATGTTCTGTGAAAATGCGTCCATATTTCATGACGCATTTTTGTAGTTAGTATTTTCTAACCGTCAACAGGATACCACAGCCCTGCCCCGCTTGTCAAGGCATTAGCGCAATGTTTGCACGGTGCAACAATGCCGCCTTGCCCAAAAGTGCATGAAGCGTGTGTTTCAGCCGCCTAATACGCGGAAAACTACCAACAGCACTCCGTAGATGACCGGCTGGTGCAACAGATACAGCAGCAGCGAGTGCTGCCCAAGCCATCCCAGCGGCGGGCAGACCGAGCAGCGCAAGAACTCCATGCGCTGCCGCCCTACAATGCCGTAGAGAAAGTACCCTGCCCAGAACAGAAACAGCCACGGCAGAAGGGCAAAATAATCCGTAGAATAGAACCACCACGGATAAAAGCCAAAGTACGCTGTAACGCAGTTTGCATACAGTGTCTGCGGCAGCCAAAGGCGCAGGCTTCCAAAACCCAGATAGCCTGCCGAGACATTGCGGGTAAGGGCAAACAACACTGCGGAGATAGCAAACCCTGCTGCTGGTGGAATGTGCCGCAGTGGCTTTTCCAAAAGGCCGGTCAGCAGCATAGCGCTGCCCAGCAGGGTCAGCACACCAAAGACAACTCTGTCCTCCGGCATAAAAAGCAGCGTGACTGCCGTGACAAGCGCCCCTGCTCCAAACACCTGTGCGCCTCGGCGCAAGGTATGATGCCCCAGCTGCACGCAAAAGCCGGACAGCAGAATGAACACCCAGCAGATGCTCTGCTGCCACAGCTGCCCGGGCAAGCCATAATACCAGTCGGCCTGAATGCCGAAGAGATTGACCAGATCCCAGCAGCCGTGATAGAGCATCATGCTAACTAAATCCAGCCCGCGCAGTTCGTCCAGAAGGGTGTATCGGCCAGAAGTGTTACTATACTTCACGGCGGTTTTCTTCCTTTTTGTCACGCTGTTACACCGTTTTCCGGCGCAGCAGGCTCATGGGCGGCAGCTCCGGGGTGGGCATGGTGTATTTTTCCATGGCGTGCGGGGTACTTTCCACCCGCTCCCCTGCTTCGTTCTCGATCCATTCCGGGGTAAGCGGGATGCTGCGCCCGTCCGGGCACAGTGCCTCCAGCGTATCCCCAAGGCTCCATTTGCCGCGCTGCTGGCAGTGGGCGATGCCGTTTTCCCAGCTGTCCACCGTGCCCACGAATTCCCACTCGCGGATGTAGGTGGCGCTGTCGGTGGCCTGCTTGGCCTGCTCACGGCCAAAATAGAAGCCGGGCGAGTAGTGCCGGTGGCTGGTGCGGGTAAGCTCTGCGTACACCTCCGGCGGCAGTTCAAAGTTATCGTTTGCCGGGTCGGCCAGATAGGCATCCAGTGCCTTGCGGTAGGCAGCGGTAACACTGGCAACATAGTAGAAGGTCTTGGCGCGGCCTTCGATTTTCAGGCTGTCCACGCCTGCCTTGCAGATCAGGTCGATGAAGGGTGCTGTGCACATATCGTTGGCGTTAAGGATGTAGCTGCCGTTCTCGTTTTCGCCGATCTCGTACAACTGACCGGGGCGTGTCTCCTCGCTCAGGTAGTACTTCCAGCGGCAGGGCTGGGCGCACTGGCCGCGGTTGGCGTCGCGTCCGGCCATGTAATTGGACAACAGACACCGGCCGGACACGCTCATGCACATCGCACCGTGCACAAAGGCCTCGATTTCCAACTCCGGCGGGGTCTTATCGCGCAGGATGGCAATATCCTGCAAGGTCATCTCCCGGGCCAGCACCACCCGCTTTGCACCCATTTTGTAGGCGGCGCGGGCGGCTGCCCAGTTGGCGATGCCGGTCTGAGTAGAAAGATGCACGTCAATGTCCGGGGCAAAGGTCTTGCAGGCATCCAGCACACCAAGGTCTGCCACGATAAAGGCATCCACACCGGCCTCGGCGGCCTCCTTGATGGCCTCCGGCAGGCGGTCGGCTTCCTCGTTGGTGGGTAGGGTGTTCATGGTCAGGTAGACCTTGCGGCCGCGGGCATGGGCGTAGATGACGCTTTCCGTCAGTTGCTCCGGGGTGAAATTGGCCGGAGCCGAGCGCATACCAAACTCCGGCAGGCCGCAGTAAACGGCATCGGCACCGTAGTTGATGGCATAACGCAAACGTTCCGCATCGCCCGCCGGGGCAAGCAGTTCCGGGATCTGTAACATTGTAGGTTCCTCTCTTATGTATCACAGTTTTTAACGGGAAAGGGGCCGCTGCACCGTGTTTTTTAGTGCAGCGGCCTTTCCTCAGTTTTTCAGGCTTTTGTTCACAGCTGCGGCAGTTTTGCAGTTTGCGTTATGCTCTGCCAGCGTGTGAGCGTAGTAGTAATTACCCTTGAGGTCGGTCACAAAGAAGTAAGCGTCCTCGGCTTCCTCATCGGGCTGCGGCTCCAGCGCCGCTTTGATGGCGGCAAGGCCGGGGTTCGAGATGGGGCCTGCGGGCAGGCCGGTGCAGCTGTAAGTGTCGTAGGCTGCAAGGATATTTTCCGGGATATCGTCCCAGCCGCCGTAGTAGGGCGCGACCCAGTTCCAGAGATAATTATTGTCGGCATCGCTCTGGACATAGCTGGAGGTGTTGCTTTGCAGCATAGGGTAGGGCGAGCCCTCCGCCAGACGGTTGCGGAACACCTGCGCCACGTTGGAGTCCTGGCTGTTGCCCGCTTCCTCCTGCACAAAGGAGGCAAGGGTGACAAGCTCCGGCAGGGTCATTCCCTGCTTTTTGAGCGCTGCGTACATTTCAGCGGTGAACTGTGCATCGAACTGGGCGTAGAAGGTAGCCACATAGTTGTGCACCGTATCGTCCTTCAAAAACTCGTAGGTCTCCGGGAAAAGATAGCCCTCGCACTTCATAAAGCGGTTTGGAGCATCCTTATCCTCCGGGACGTACTGCCAGAAGGTATATGCGCTGAAATCGCCCTCGTTGGCTTCCTTCAAAAACTCCTCGGCGGTGCACAGACCGGCGGCTTCCATCTTCTGGGCAATGGCAATGGCCGTAGTGCCCTCCGGGATGGTCACCCGCACTGTTTCTGCCTTGGCATACTGGGAAAGCGTGGCAATGATTGCATCGTAGGAAATCGCACTGGTTTGTAAAACAAAATCACCGTACTGTAGTTTCCCGGCTGCGCCTTTTTCCCCAACATACCAGCGGAACAGATAGGCAGAGCGGATGACGCCCGCTTCCTTCAGCTTGTTGGCAATCGTAGCTACGCCGCTGCCCTGCGGGATACTTACGGTCACCTCTGTGCTGCCGGGTGCACCATTACCGTGAATCTCATTGTAGGCAAACAGCATCGCTGCGCCCGCTGCCAGAAAAAGCAGCAGAAGCACTACCAGCAGAATTTTGCCTGCACCGCCCTTTTTGCGGGCTGCGTGTGTATCGTTGTGTGCCATACGCACCTTCCTTTTTTCAGTTTTCCAGCATCAGACGCAGATAGCTTTCGCTCACGTCAAAAGGCTCTGCGTCAAAGCGGATCATGCCGTATTCCTGCCGGGTACCCTCGCCCAAAAACAGCGGCTGAGCAGCGCCTACCGTGATGACCGCCTTTTCCACGATGACTTCCTTCTCGCGGGCGGCTTCCATCAGGATCTCGGCGGCACGGTCGCTGTCGGCCATCATCTCCACAAAATACAGGGTGTCCTCCTTGCGGAAGTAGATGCCGTAGCCATGCTCGTTGGACACGATGGTAGCGCCCCGGGCGTACAGCTCCTGCAACACCACCGCCATGCGCTCCGGGCTCAGCTGCACGGTATCCTTCCAGAACTGCTCCCGTAATTCGCACAGCTTTTTGGCTGTCACCGTGTCAAATTCCGCCTGGCTCCACAGGTTGCGACTCACCTCACGGGGCAGACAACGCAGAGCAAAGGCCTTTGCAAAGCCCTTATCCTGCAGCAAAGCGGCCTGTGCCGCATCTGCCGGGACTGTCACGGTGAAGCCTGCGCCCCGCAGCTTTTGGTGGGCGCACAGGGTATCCAGCAGACCCGCCAGCAGCAGACTGCCCTCGCCGCACAGGCACAGGTAATTGCCCGTGCGACCCTGCAGGGTGACCGGCACAGCCAGCGCAGCCGCCACGATGGCGTCGTTTTCATCGGCCACATAAATGTTCTGCATACCGGCAAAGCGTTCCAGTACCATTTTTGCAAAATCTTCGGTATCATGATGCTGGCTCTGCCACAAAGCCAGCACTGCCGCCTCGTCGGACGGCTGCATCAGACGATACATCGTTCAGGATGCCCCCTCTTATTATATTTTATCGTTCAGCCCAGTGTTTTCCGGGCAAGCTGCTGCACCTCTTGCTGGATCTCTTCAATGCTGCGCATGGCGTCCCCGCTGGTGCAGTGCACGGTATCCCAGCCAAGATGCCGGGCGCAGAACTCGGCAGCGGCGCGGCTGCGCGCCAGATAAGCCGTATCCTTCTCGTGCACGTCCTTTTTGCTCTCGTCGCCGTGGTAGCGCAGGGTCATCAGCCGCTGGCTGACCGCCGGGTCTACCTGTAAATAGATGACCCTGTCCGGTGCGGGAAGTCCCAGCAGACGGAACTCGTAATCAAACAGCCAGTGCAGATATTCCTCCCACTGCTCCTGCGGAAGCTTCGAGCACTGGTGCACCGCGTTGGAGGTGGTGTAGCGGTCGGCGATGATCACACCGCCCTGCTCATAAAAGCTGCCCCAGCTGGTTTTATAGCTGGCATAGCGGTCCACCGCGTAAAAGCTGGAAGCCGCATAGGCGTTTACATCGTCCGGGTGCTGGCCGAACTGCCCCGCCAGATACATCTTGACCAGTGCGCTGGAATCGCTGGCATAGTCCGGGAAGGTGATCTTTTGCACCGGCACACCCTGCGCGGCGAGATGCTCTGCCAGCAGCTTTGCCTGTGTGGCTTTGCCGCTTCCGTCCAGCCCTTCCAGCACGATGAGTTTTCCCTTGCTCATACGGCGGCACCTTCTTTAATGGCGGCATATTTTGCGCGCACCTCAGCGGTCTTACCGCAGCACATCTTGCCCTCCGGGCAGGCGCCGCACAGGCAGGCAGGGCCGGCCTTGGCAAAGATATGGGGTGCCACCGGGTACACCAGCGCGAACATTTTTTCGGCCAGTTCCCGGATCTCCCACTGGGCGCGGTTGCAGCAGCGCAGCTGGAAGAAGTTCATCAGGCTGCGGGCGTTCATGGTGACCACCATTTTGGTCTCGCAGGCGTTAGGCAGCACAAAGCGGGCGTCCTCGTTGGCCTGCTTGGAGGCCTTAGCGCGGGCCTGCTTTTCAGGCATTCCCTCGGCCATCAGGCGGGCGGTGTGCCCCTCCTCCAGCTTATGGGCAAGATCGAGATAACGCTGGGCGTCCTCCTCCATACTGGCAAGGAAGGCAGCCTTTGCTTCCGGGATAGCCTCGATCTCCGGGGGCGTCACATAGCGGAAATCATCCAGACGCACATAGCGCTGGCTCTGCACGCTGAAGGATGCGATGCGGTGCCGGGTGATCTGGGCAAGCAGAGTGCGGCTGACTCCCTCGATGCCAAAAGTAAAGCTGGCGTGCTCGATGGGACTGGCATGGCCAAGGTCGCTGAGCATGGTTAGGAATTTTGCAGTTTTTTCCTCGTCCAGCCCGTCCAGAAGGTCGGTGATGTGGGCGTCGGAGTAGCAAAGCTTTGCGGCAGCCGCCACCACCTTTTCCGGTTCCGGGGTGTGGGCGATCAAACGAACAGTCATCATAGGGTCATTCTTCCTCCGTAATCTTGGTCAGGGGCGCAAAATTGGCCATCGTTTTCTTGATGCCCACTTTTTCAAAGTTGATCTCTACGATCTGATCCCCGGCAGCGGGCTTTACCTTCAGCACCGTGCCGCGGCCAAATACTTTGTGCTCCACGATGTCGCCCGGCTCATAGTGCTTTGAACCGGAAGCCGCCGGTTTTACGACAGAATTTACCGTAAAGGCGGTTTGCTTTACAGCGTTTTTTGTCGCATTTCCGCCGGAATATGCGGAGCCAAATCCGCCGCTTCTTGTGGTCGGCTGGGTGGAGCTGTTGCCATAGTGGCTGCCAAAGCCGGTGGAAGATGTGCTTTTTCCGCCGTAAGAGGAGCGGCCTTCACCGGCGTTATATTCTCGATTCAGGTAGCCGCTGCGGTTGCCCGAACTGTAACCCGAGCCATAACCGCCGCCGTAGCTGCTGCGGCTGTAACCGGAGGGACCGGAGTAACCGGATGCCCCGCCGGGCACGGTATCGCTGTAACCAGAGCCCCAGCCGCCCATGCGGGAACGCTGTTCCAGCACCGGGCTGCGGGTCTCCTCGATATACTCCGGTTCGATCTCCCTCAGAAAGCGGCTGGGCTCATTGCGCTGGGTGCGGCCGTACAGCATCCGGGTGACGCTGTTGGAGATGTACAGCTCCTTTTTGGCGCGGGTGATACCAACGTAAGCCAGACGGCGTTCCTCTTCCAGATCTGCTTCGGAATACTTGCTCATCTCGCTGGGGAAAACGCCCTCCTCCATGCCGATGAGGAACACATAGGGAAACTCCAAGCCCTTGGCAGAGTGGATGGTCATCAGTACCACCTGATCGCTGCTCTCGTTATAACTGTCGATATCGCTGATGAGGGCGATATCCTCCAGATAGCCCTCCAGCGTGGCTTCCTCGCCGTGCTGGTCGCAGTAATTTTTGACGTTGTTCACCAGCTGGCCAAGGTTCTGCAGACGGTCGGCGGCATCCTCGTGCCCCTTGGCGGCGTCTGCTTCCAGCATGGCCTTGTAGCCGGTCAGTTCAATGACATCGGAAGCAAACTCGTCCAGCGTGCGGGTAGCAAGAGAATCCTGCAAACGCTGGTAGATCTGCCAAAACTTGAGCAGCGGCATGACCGCGCGGGAGAGCTTGGCGTACTGGTCTGCATGGCTGATGACATCCAGCATACTGCCCCCCTGCTGCCCGGCAAGGTCTGCAATGACATCCACGGTGGTAGCACCGATCTTGCGGGCGGGCTCGTTGATGATGCGGCGCAGCCGCACATCGTCCCGGGGGTTGGCCACGATAGACATATAGGAGTGAATGTCCTTGACCTCCTTGCGGTCGTTGAAGCGCTGCCCGCCCACGATCTTATGCGGGATACCCGCGCGGGTGAAGTAGCTTTCGATGGGGGCCGACTGGGCGTTCATGCGGTAGAGAATGGCGTGGTCTGCCAGATGCCCGCCTGCCTTCAGGTGCTGGCCGATGACATCCGCGATATGGCTGGCTTCGTCCTGCTCATTCTCGGCGGTATACACCTGTACCTTATCGCCCTCGCCGTTGTCCGTCCAAAGGGTCTTGCCCTTGCGCTCGGTGTTGTGCTGGATGACGCAGTTGGCTGCGTTGAGGATATTGGAGGTGGAGCGGTAGTTCTGCTCCAGACGGATGGTCTTGGTGCCGGGATAGAGCTTCTCAAAGTTGAGGATATTTTCAATGGTAGCGCCGCGGAAGCGGTAGATGCTCTGGTCGTCATCGCCCACAACGCAGATGTTGCGCTCTGGCCCGGTGAGCAGGCTGACCAGACGGAACTGCGCCACGCTGGTATCCTGGTACTCGTCCACCAGCAGGTAGCGGTACTTGTTCTGGTAGAACTCCCGCACGTCCGGGTGTTCAGCCAGCAGTTGCACGGTCTGGTAGATGAGGTCGTCAAAATCGAACGCACCGGCTTCCTTCAGCTTTTTCTCGTAAGCTGCGTAGATGCGGGCGGTCTGGGTGCTCTTCACGTCTCTGGCGTGGTCTGCAAGTGCCTGCTCCGGGCTGACCAGCTGATCCTTCCAGCGGCTCATCTGGTTGATGGCGGCCTTTATGGGCAGGAATTTATCATCAATGCTCAGCTCTTTATATACGGTTTTCATTACTCGCTGGGCATCGTCTGTATCATAGATGGTAAAGCTGCGGGGGTAGCCGATCTCTTCGGCCCAGCGGCGCAGAATGCGCACACAGGCCGAGTGGAAGGTGGAGGCGAACACTTCGTCCCCTTCCTCGCCGCCCAGCATCCGGCGCAGGCGTTCCTTCAGTTCCCCTGCTGCCTTGTTGGTAAAGGTAATGGCCATCACGTTCCAGCTGCGCACCGCGTTGCGGCGCAGCATTCCGTCCAGCCAGCTGGGGGCGTCTGTACCGGTCATAATGGCGGTGCGCAGAGCTTTGACGTCCTCCTCGGTCACCGGGCGGGGCGTTTCTTTGGAGCCGTGCGCCGAGCCGAACCGGATGAGGTTGGCGATGCGGTTGACCAGCACGGTGGTCTTGCCGCTGCCGGCACCGGCAAGGATGAGCAGCGGGCCATCTGTGGTAAACACAGCCTGCCGCTGCATATCGTTCAGGCGGCCGAATTGCTTTTCAATGTAAGTATCACGCAGGGTGCAGAATTCCTGCCCGAGAGATGCTGCCATGGTTTCACCTGTTTCCTTCGCTGTTATTCATACCGTATAGTATAACACATTTCGAAAAAGTTGTACACCAAAACTGCGTGGAGTTACAGCTGCTTTTCCAGCAGATAGCGGTCGTAGCCGCCGTACATCTCCCGGCGGCAGCGAATGACAAAGCCGGAAGCCTGTGCGTTGTGCAGGCTGTAACTGTTGTCCGGGCTGACGGTAGCCCCCAGATGGGTGATCTGTGGCGGCAGCAGCGGCAGAGCCGCTTCCAGCATGGCGCGCTGCAAACCGTTGCCTCGCCAGTCCGGGTGCACCACCGCGCTGTCCGCATTCGCCCAGTGCTGCCACTGCGCTTGCGGCACACCCAGAAAGGCAGCATAGTTTTCATCGCTTTGCCCGCACAGGCGCAGGATGAGGTACGCCCCCAGCCGCCCCTGCTGCCACGCACCGATGCATATCCCGGTGCGCAGATAACCGGTAATGTTTTCCAGCGTATCCGGCACGAACTGCTCCGGGTGCGGCATGGCAGCGCGCACTTCGTTTTGCAGCGCGAACACCGCCGGTGCCTCGGCAGGGGTGCAGCGCCGCAGGGTGACAGCCTGCCGGGCGGTCCGGCCGCCTACTTTTTGCAGAAAATAGTCCATCTGTACTATGCCCTCCAAAATAAAATCGTACTTTTCAGCAGATTCCAGTATAAATGACGCTTTTCTAAATGTCAAATTATGCTATAATAAGAGAGAAGGGGCTGTGGAGGGATCCTCCCGGCCCGTTCGTATGAAGTTCGGGGCGGTATTGCTGCCCGGAAACGGAGGAACCATCCATGAAAGATCCCGCACTGGCATCGTCCAGCCGCTTGGGCGGCGCTGTGATCAGTGACCGCGTTGTTGCAAGCCTGCTGGAGGAGCTGACCAACGGGCGCTATGCCCAAGCCGACCGCCTGCCCGCCGAGGTAGACCTTGCCACCGAATTGGGGGTAAGCCGCACCGTGATCCGTGACGCGCTGAGCGAGATGGAGCGCGCCGGTTATGTGGAACGTGTGCGCGGCATTGGCACGGTGGTGAACCGTGCTGTGCTGGGGCTGCGCAGCCGTTTGGACCAGAAGCTGGAGTACTACCCGCTGATCCGCAGCTTTGGCAGCTACCCCCATGCAGACGGCATTCAGGTGATGCTTCTTCGTGCAGGCGAGGAGATGGCCCACGCGCTGGCGCTGGAAGTCGGCGATGAGGTGATCTGCATCAAAAAGCGTATCCTTGCCGATACCACCCCGGTGATTTACTCCATCGACTACCTGCCCCGCAGCCTGTTCGGCAACCGGGACTACACCCGCATCGACCTGACCGGCGACATCTTTGAGATTCTGGAGCAGGAGTGCCACCAGCAGATCTCCTCCAATGTGGCGCACCTGAAGGCCAGCTGCGGCGACGAGGCCATCCGCGCAGCCATGCGTCTTGCCCCGGGCGAGGCCATGCTGCTGCTGGACGAAGTGTGTTTCAATCGTTTGTGCAGACCGGTGATGCGCTCGCTGAGCTACTACACAAACTTTTTTGATTTTTCCATTTTACGCAAACTGCTTTAAACGGAGGTATACTGTCCATGCGTCATCTGATCGATCCTTTGGATCTCACCCAGCAGGAGATCACACAGCTGCTTGATCTTGCCGACCGTATCTGCGCCGACCCCGCCGCCTATCAAGAGGTTGCCAACCATAAAAAGCTGGCTACCTTGTTCTACGAGCCCTCCACCCGCACCCGCCTGTCCTTTGAGGCGGCTATGCTGAATTTGGGCGGTCATGTGCTGGGCTTCCCCAGCGAGAACGTGTCCAGCGCCACCAAGGGCGAGAGCGTGGCCGACACCATCCGGGTGGTTTCCTGCTATGCCGATATCGTTGCCATGCGCCACCCCAAAGAGGGTGCACCGCTGCGTGCCTCCCGCTACTCCCGCATTCCGGTGATCAACGCCGGTGACGGCGGCCACCAGCACCCCACCCAGACCCTGACCGACCTGATGACCATTCGCCGCCGCATGGGCAGACTGGATGATCTGACCATTGGTCTGTGCGGTGATCTGAAGTTTGGCCGCACCGTCCACTCCCTGCTCAAGACCATGGCACGCTGCAAAAACGTCCGCTTTGTGCTGATCAGCCCGGAGGAGCTGCGGGTGCCGGATTATATCATCAACGACGTGCTGGAGGCCAACGGCATCCCCTACAAGGAGACCCGCAGTTTGGAGGAATCCATGCCGGAGCTGGATATCCTGTATATGACCCGCGTGCAGAAGGAGCGCTTCTTCAACGAGGAGGACTACATCCGCCTGAAGAACAGCTATGTGCTGACCCGCGAAAAGATGATGCAGGCCAAGCCCACCATGGCAGTGCTGCATCCCCTGCCCCGCGTGAACGAGATCGCACTGGATGTGGACGACGACCCGCGCGCCGCTTATTTTGAACAGGTGCAGAACGGCGTTTACGTCCGCATGGCACTGATCATGACCCTGCTGGGGCTTGCAGACCCCAAGGCACCGAAGGAGGAGAACTGATATGTTGAATATTGACGAGATCCAGAATGGTATTGTGATTGACCACATCAAGGCAGGTACTGCCGTTGGTCTGATGGATCTGCTGGGCATTGCGGGCAACCGCACTGCCAGCGTGGCGCTGATCCAGAATGCACGCAGCAAAAAGACGGCAAGCGGCCGCAAGGACATCATCAAGGTAGAGGGCGATGCCTCCTGGCTGAACCTAGATGTGCTGGCTTATCTGGACCCGAACATCAGCGTGACCATTATTGAAAACGGCAAGGCTGTCCGCAAGGAGCAGCCCAAGCCCCCCAAGCGTCTGGTGAACATTGTGCGGTGCAAGAATCCCCGCTGCATCTCCAGCATTGAAGAAGAATGCGACCAGATCTTTGAGCTGAGCTCCAACGGCAAGTACCGCTGCATCTACTGCGAGCAGGAGCTGCAGGTAAAGCCGGAGTAACTGCGCTTTTTACGATTTTAAATGCGCTCTGCTTCGCTCTGCGCATAGTTTAAGGAATTGCATTTTAGTTTTGCAGCTCAGCCAAGCCTGCGGGCTTGGCTGAGCTGCTTTTTCGCGGGAGGGACGCAGAGGGAAACCGCAGCTGCCGCGCTGGTTTTCTACCGAAACAGTCGCGCGGCGGGTCGGCTTTCTGCTGACTGGCAGATACGATGATTTAATAGATAAAAAGGACTGCTATACTGGGCAAAACCCATGTAGAGCAGTCCTTTTTTGAACAAAAGAAAACTGACGGGACTCTTTGCAGCGCACGATATCCCGGCTTGCCTATGCCATTCCTGTACAGCAGGCAGCGCCGGAATTGCGACGCATCGAGAAACTTTATCGACTGCAACCCCCAAAAGGCCCGCCGCAGAAAGTCCCGTCAGCAAGGGACTGTGCATTCCTGCACAGCCCAAAAAAAGCAAAGGTAGGCAGCCTGCTTACACGCACCGCAGGCTGTGTTTTTCCATCCAGCAACAAAGCTCTTAAAAAGAGGGGTGTAACCCTCCCACCGCAACGTGACCATGTCCGCACGGAAGGCTTCCTTTACTGACCACAGTATAGCAGAGTTACGCTTCTGTTGCACATAAATTGTCATATTCTGACGGTGCAGATGTCATGAATTGCCGGTGGGCACCGCACAGGTAAAGCGGAACCAATTGTCCCGGCAGCTCAGGGTATACTCCGCGCCGTGGCGCAGCAAAACGTCCCGCACATTGGAAAGCCCCATGCCGTGGCCGGGCTCCTTGCGGGTGGTGCGGGGCAGCTGCCCATCCGGCGGCAGCTCCACGTCCCGCTGCACCCGGTTGCGCACCGAGAGAAGATATTCCTCCTCCGTTTTGCGCACTCGCACGTAGACCTCCGGCGGGTACGCCTGCGCTGCGGCACAGATGGCATTATCCAGCAGATTGGCCAGTACGGTGACCATGTCCACTCCGCTCAACGGGAAATCCCGCAGGTCGCAAAGGTCAAAATACACGCTTACGCCCTGCCGGGCGGCTTCCTCGTACTTGCGAGTCAGGATGGAGTCCAACAGCGGGTTGTGGGTGTCCATAATGGTAGTGCTGGCCGCCACAGCCTTATCCACACCGGCAATATAGTCCTGCGCACCGGCCACATCTCCCTGTGCCAGCAAGGCACGCAACGCACCGATATGGTTGGTGAATTCGTGGGTCAGGCGGCGCTGGGCAGTGTAGGAATCCAGCAGAGCCGAAGCCCGCTGCTGCTCCAGTTCGGCCTGAAAATGCAGGCTGCGCCGCTGCATGACCTGATTGTTGAACATAGCCACGATACACAGATGCACCATGACGGCCACCGTAAGCCCCACTGTCATTCCCATGGTGGCCATGGTAGCCCTTTTGTTGTTATCTGTGAGCATGAGCAGGATGTTCAGCACCACGACCACGCCCGGAAAAAAGCTCATGGTCAGCGCCTGCAAAGGCTCCAGTGCATTGCGCCTGCGCCACTTGCTTACCAAAAAGGCCACAGCTGCGCCCACCACCATATTTGCCACCGCTATGATGATCAGACAGTCTGCGCGTTGGATGACCTGCTGCAGTTCACACTTCAGTATCCACGATATGACATACCGCATACTGTTTTCGACCAACAGGCACATGGTACCGTTGATCAGGCAGGCGGTAACCTTTTGCCCCGGCGTGCCGCCAAACAGCATGACGGTGATGAACAGAAAAAGGATCGTGAGAGCCACTGCCCTCGGCGTAAAAAAGCCAAAGTTGTACACGACCGATAGGGTCATCGTAAGCATGGTTATAACACCGGACCACACCAGAGGGTGCTTTATCCTGCCCTTGCCAAGGTAAGCATATTCAACCATGATAAAGCCGAGCCACTGGGCAAGGCAGATCCAGTGACCGTACATATACCAGCGCCAGAATTCTTCATTCATCGCCGAACTGCCCCTTCCATTCCAGCCATGCGTTGCGGATGGCTGGATAGTACTGTCGGCTGACGCTCAGTTCTACCCCGCTGCGCAGCTCCACCTTATAGTTGCGGATGGAGCGCACATATTGCAGATTGACCACATCGCTGCGCCCTACCTGCAAAAAACCGTTTTCATACAGCATGGCGGGCAGATCAGTGATCTTGCCGTAAAAGGTGCAGATGGGCTGGTGCGGGATATCGCCGTAGACGTTGATCTGCCGCAGATTGCTTTCCAGATAATAGATCTGATCCAGCGGAATCTCACTGGTGGTACGGTTGTGGTGCACCTCCAGCGTTTTTCGGGGGTCGGACATGCCGGAAAAAATATCCTCCAGACAGCTGGGCAGCTGGGCGGCAATATCCCGCTTGAGTAGGTAGCGGTAAGCGTTGACCGTGTAGCCCTGCGGGGCAAATTCCAGATAAGCCGAAATGTACACCAGCATGATGTCTGGGGCGATCTGCCGCAGCTTGCGCCCCAGCGCAATGCCATCGGTAGTTTTTAGGTCTACATCCAGAAACGCCAGCTGGTAGCGTTCCAGCTCCGGGGTGGCAAGCAACTGCTCGCCGCTGGTGCAGACGGTGCTCTGCACCTGAATCTCCCGAGCGCGGAACCATTCCGAGATATACTCGTCCATCCGCGCAGCGAAGGCCGCATCATCGTCGCAGACCAGAATGTGCATGGGTGTGTTTCCTCCTTTTTGAATACAAAAAAGCATATAGCAGTGTTCCCCGCCGGGAGAAGCACCCTATATGCTTTTATATTACACTTGTGCCGCCCGTTCGTCAATCAAAGACGGAGCAGACGCCGGGATCACTTATGCAAGGAATTTGTCGTAAAGGCCAAATGCAAAGATGAACACCACGATGAGCGGCAGCACATAGGTCAGGTAGCCGCGCATCCAGTCCTGCACCTTGAGGCCCTTGCCGGTGTTGACCTCTTTTTTGTAGTTCTGCCAGCCCCAACCGTAGCGGGTAACGCAGAACAGCAGATATACCAAGCTGCCCAGCGGCAGGAACAGGTTGCTGACCAGAAAGTCCTCTACATCCAGCACAGCACCGCCGAACACTGCAAAGCCATCCCATGCCCACAGGTTATAGCCCAGCACACAGGGCATGGACAGCAGGATGATGAGCACAAGGTTCACCAGACTGGACTTTTTACGGCTGCAGCCGGTCAGTTCCATGCCACAGCAGATGATATTCTCGAACACTGCCAGCACGGTGGACATGGCTGCAAAAGCCATGAACAAAAAGAACATGCTGCCCCACAGCCGACCCATGGACATATTGGCAAAGATGTTGGGCAGGGTGATAAAGATAAGGCTGGGGCCGCTGGTCTGGTCCACATGGTAGGTAAAGCAGGCCGGGAAGATGATCAAACCGGCGGTGATGGCTACAAAGGTATCCAGCACCACAATGCGGACAGATTCGCCCAGCAGGGAATGTTCCTTGCCGATATAGCTGCCGAAGATGGACATGGCGCCGATGCCAAGGCTCAGGGTGAAGAAGGCCTGATTCATAGCGGAGACCAGTGTGTTGACCACGCCCACCTCCTGCATCCGGGCAAAGTCCGGCACAAGGAAGAAGGAAAGGCCCTCCTTTGCCCCGGGCATGAACAGGCTGTTGACGGCAAGCACCACCATAATGAGGAGCAGGGCGATCATCATGCCCTTGGTCACACGCTCCAGACCGCTTTGCAGACCCTTGGCGCACACCAGAATGCCCACTACCACTACAAATACCATCCAGAAGGTCATAGTAGCGGGGCTGGCCAGCATTTCGGTAAACTTACCGGCCACCTGCTCGGCGTTGAGCCCCGCCAGTTTGCCGACGGCGGTCATGTAGAAATAGTGCAGCATCCAGCCCGCCACGGTGGTGTAGAACATCATCAGCAGATAGCAGCCGATGAGGGTTAAATAGCCATGAATATGCCACTTCTGCCCCGGCTTTTCCAGCGCCTGATACGCACGCACCGGGCTTTTGCGGGAGGCACGTCCCACGGCGAATTCCATGGTCATGATAGGCAGACCCAGAATGACCAGAAAGATCAGGTAGAACAGTACAAAAGCACCGCCGCCGCCCTGACCTGCAATATACGGAAACTTCCACACGTTGCCGATGCCGATGGCACAGCCTGCGGAAAGCAGAATAAAGCCCAGACGGGATTTCAGAGTTTCTCGTTCCATGATCCGATAACTCCTTACTTCTGCTTCCGGGGTGCGTTTTTACCCACGGGGCCGCGAGGACGGCGCTCGGCAGCCTTGGACTGCTGCGCAGCAGAACGGGTCTGTGCACGGCCTTTGACCGCTGCGGCACGCAGACCGTTCACCTCGGCCTTAGTCAGCTCGCGGTAGGTACCGGGCTTGAGCATGCCCAGCTTCACCACGCCTTCTGCGTTGCGCTTCAAGCGCACCACCTCAAGACCCACGCTCTCGCACATCCGGCGAATTTCACGGTTTTTGCCCTCTTTCAGAGTCATCTCCATCACGGTGCGACCGGGCTCATCGGTAACCACATTGATGGCGCAGGGCATAGTCTTGGTGCCGTCGTCCAGCACGACGCCGCTGCTCAGCTTGAGGATGGTGGCCTCGTCGGCACGGGGCTGCACGGTAACGCGGTACAGCTTGGAGATGCCGCCGGATGGATGGGTAACGGCCTGTGCAAAGGCGCCATCGTTGGTCATCAGCAGCAGACCCTCGCTGTCCTTATCCAAGCGGCCCACCGGGTACAGGCGGGCGGGGATGTCGCTGACCAGGTCCATCACGGTCTTGCGGCCCAGCTCATCGCTGGCGGTGGTCACATAGCCACGGGGCTTGTACAGCGCCAGATAATACAGCTGCTGGTTCTTTTGGATGTAGATGCGCTCGTCATCCACATGGAGCACATCACGGTTGGGGTCCATCTTGTCGCCCACCTTGACCGGGTGGCCGTTCACCTTGACGCGACCCTCGGCAATGATCTGCTCGGCGGCGCGGCGGGAGCACAGACCCTGCTCGGCCATGATCTTCTGAATACGTTCTTCTGCCATAATATTACTCCTTGTGCGCCTCACGGCGCTCAAAACGCGCACCGCTCCCCTGTTTTTGCGGGGCTCGGTGCGCGGCTATATAAACCGCAGACCAAAAGGTCTGCGGCTGCGGCTTGATTTGTATAAAAGGTTACTCTGCCTTGGGCTCCTCTGCGGGTGCCTTGGCGTCCTTTTTGACCAGAGTGGTAAGCTTTTCTACCAGCTCGGGCAGCATAGTCAGGGCACGGTCGATGCTGTTGGAGCTATCCGACAGCTGGATGGTGCGCACGCAGCCATCCTTGATGACCAGAAATGCCACTGGCTGAATGTTGACACCGGCACCGGAGCCGCCGCCAAACAGATCTTTGTTGACAGCGTTCTTGCCGTTAAAATCGGTACCGCCAGAGGCGAAACCAAAACTCACCTTGGACACCGGCAGGATGGTGATGCCATCCTCGGTGGTGATGGGCTTGCCGATAATGGTGTTGGAGTCCACCATCTGGTGAATTTTCTCCATCGTAACGTTCATCAGGCCCTGAATAGGATGCTCTGCCATAAAACAACTCTCCTTTATTCATCCGTGCAGGCAGCAGGCCGCCGGAAAGCATTCTGATACAGATTTAGTGTACCACACTTTATATAAAGATGTCCAATACTTTTTTGCGCCAGAACTCGTACAGCACCCGCACGGCGGCGATAACGATGAACAGCGCCTGTGCGCTGACCCGGAAGGATACCCTATCCTGTACGGTAGGCTGGGCGCTGCCGAAGTCCGGCAGAACGCGCAGCTGGTCAAATTCCAGAAAGAAGAAATGGTCCAGCACGCCAAGGGTCGGGTACAGCCACGCTTGCAGCTTGCCATAGCTGCGGGCAGCTACGGCGGGGTCGTCGCCGCGCACGCCAAGGCAGACCGAGATCTTTGTAAAGCGGATGGCGCCAAACACTGCCCGCAGCAGCGTACCCACGCCCCGCAGCATGGTGCAGATCACATCCAGCGTGATCTTTGCCTTTTGGCGGGGCGGCTTTTCGACTTTAGGCTTTGCGGGCTGCGCAGCCTTTTTTTCAGCTTTTTTGCGCTTACGCTCCGCACGCCATGCGCGGAATTTTGCTTTCAGTCTGCCGGTAAAGCCCTTGGGCTCCTCCGGCTGGGCGGGAGGTTCCGGCTTTGGGTATTGGAACACCGGAAAAGTGATGCCCAGTGCCCCGGCCTTTACGGTAAGCGTATCGTTTTGCCAGCAGACATCCGCGCAGAAGGGGCACAGCAGCAACAGCGCCGCCAGCACCAACAAAATCAGCAGCAGGATGCCCACCACCTTGAGGATGAACAGCAGACAAGCGCCCACTGCGGAAAGAACCATGCCCATGGATCAGCCCTCACTTTCGGTCGGATCATCTGCCGGTGCATCGCTGTGCACCGGCGGCAGGTCTGCCAGACTGGACAGGCCGAACACACGCAAAAAGGTATCGGTGGTACGGAAGCTGACCGGGCGACCCGGCAGATCCAGACGTCCGGCTTCCTCGATGAGCCCCTTTTCCAGCAGACCGGACACGCTGGAGGAGGAGTCCACACCGCGCACCTGCTCAATAAAGGCGCGGGACACCGGCTGGTTGTAGGCGATGACGGTCAAGGTCTCCATGGCCGCAGGGCCAAGCGGCACGGCACGGCGGCTGTCCAGCACGCGGCGCACACAGTCTGCCCACTGAGTCTTGGTGGCCAGCTGCCACCGGGTATTCAGATGCAGCAGGCACAGGCCGCTGTCCTCCCGCTGATAGCGGGTGTGCAGGGTCTCCAGTGCGGCATCCACGCTGGACTGGGGCAGCTGCACCGCCTGTGCCAGCTTATCGGCACCTATGGGGTCGCCGCAGGCAAAAAGCATTGCCTCCACGGCAGCAAGGGTTTGTTTCTGGTTCATGGGTTCTCCTTATTGCGTTCCGGGCGGGTGCGGCGCATGGTCAACTCTCCCCTGTCGTCCAGCGCGATGCGTCCGCCGCGCACCAGCTCCAGCAGCGCCAGAAAGGTAGCTACATTGGTGCTGCGGCTCTGGCTGCGGGAAAACAGCTGCTCCATTTTTGCCACGGTTCCGCCCAGCATCCGGCGCAGGATGTACACCACCCGGCTGGTGACCGATACCATAGGCGCGGTAACCAGCGGCTCAAACTGCTGCTGAGTGGGCACGCGGCGGGTCTTGGTGCGGCCTGCCAACGCCTGCCAGTAATCCGCCAAGATCTGCGGGGCGTGGTGCAATGCGTAGGTGTTATCCCACTCCACTTCCATGGGACGGCGCACGAATACCGGGGCAGCCTCCCCTTTTGCGCGCAGCAGAGCCGCCATGCGGCGGCACTGGTCGTACTCGATGAGCTGGCCGGTGAGCTCCTGTTTCATGCGCTCGCCCTCTTCGCTGCGGGGCAGCAACAGAAAGCTTTTCATCTCCACCAGATGCGCCGCCATCTCAATGAAGGCGCTGGCGGTCTCGGGGTCGGGGTCGGCCTGCTCCACGGTGCGGGTGTACTGGTCGATGAGCTGCAAAATGGGGATGTTATGCAAGTCCATCTTATGTTTGGCCACCAGAGCCAGCAATAATTCCAGCGGGCCATCAAAATCTTCCAGATGGAAGGTCAATTCCTCTGCCACTCAGATCACCGCCCCAAGGCTGCTGGCATAAACGGCGTAGGCGATCTTATCGATATAGCCGGTGCCTGCACCCAAAAGCGACCACCCTACGTTGTTAAGGTAGTAGAGCGGCGTATCCAGAAAGCCGCCCCAAACCGCTACCAGCATGACGATCATGATATATTTTTCGTACCGCATCAGGCCAAAGTAGATGCGCTGCGGCAGTACCACCAGCAGAATGCGGCTGCCGTCCAGCGGCGGCACCGGAATCAGGTTGAACACCGCAAGGCTGACGTTCATCAGCACCAGATAGCGCAGGAACATGGCAATGTAAATGGTAACGTTATTGACCGGCGCCCAGTAGTACATTACCTTCCATGCCACCATGCCAAGGTAAGCCAGCACAAGGTTTGCCACAGGGCCTGCCAGTGCCGTAAGCGCCATGCCCCACTTGGGGTTTTTGAAGTTGCGGGGGTTGGTGGATACAGGCTTTGCCCAGCCCACGCCTGCAAACACCATGCACAGGGTGCCCAGCAGGTCAAAGTGCGCAAAGGGATTCAGTGAAAGACGCCCCTCGCGTTTGGCGGTGGCATCGCCCAGCAGCCATGCTGCCAGCGCATGGCCAGCCTCGTGGAACGGAATGGCCACCAGCGCCACCAGTGCGCGGATGATATAATAGGTTGCCTGTGTGGTCATGTAAATCTCCTGTCAAAACGAATTTCTTTCTTTATAATACTATTTTTTTGTGCCCTGCACAAGCCCCACAGCACTAGGAATGCAAAAAGCTACAGAAAATTTAAAAAAAGACTTGCTTTTTCTTTGTATCTCTGGTAAAATAGTCAAGCTGATTATTTTGATTCCATACTTCACTGTAGGAGGTGCAAGTACCATGGCTAAGTGTGAATGCTGCGGCAAGGGTGTTACCTTCGGTATCAAGGTCTCCCACTCTCATCGCCGTTCCAACCGTACCTGGAAGCCGAATGTCCGTCGTGTCAAGGCGGTCGTGGAGGGCTCTCCCAAGTATGTCTACGCATGCTCCCGTTGCCTGCGCGCTGGCAAAGTTACCCGCGCTGTCTAATTTGGTGTATGTGGCCGGTCACTTTGTCGAGTGGCCGGCTTTTTTATTTGCCGCAAGGAGAGAAATAAAATGTCTTTGCCTGTTGATCCCATCATGCTGCTGAGCGTGGTGAACCTGAAACTGCGGGATCAGTATAAGGATCTCGATGCTCTGTGCGAAGATCTGGAGGCCGACAAGGCCGGTCTGTGCGCAAAGCTGCACGCTGTGGGCTACGATTACGACCCGCAGCGCAACCAGTTTGTCTGATTATAGCTTCCAAATCCGGCACCGGTGCGCAGCGACTGTGCCCGGGCCGGTGAATGATAAAATAAGGAGTGCTTGATTTATGATCCAGGGTACCTATTACAAAGAGTGGAGCACGGTTCTGGGCCGTGAGATGGAGTTTAAGGTGTACGGCCATGCCGGTGTGCCGGTGCTGGCACTGCCCGCCCGCGGCGGCCGTTTTTATGACTGGGAGAACAACGGAATGCCCGATGCCATTGCCCAGCTGCTGAACGAGGGTAAGGTGCAGCTGTTCTGCGCAGATGCCATGGACGGCGAGGGCCTTTTGAACGGTGATCTGCCCCAGCGCCGCCGCGCCGAGCTGCAGGAGAAGTATTTCGTCTACCTGACCGCTGAGCTTGCTCCCCGTATTCTGACCCTGAACAACGCCAAAAAGGGCACCCGGATCTGGACTGCCGGTGTAGACTTGGGCGCTTACCACGCCGTCCACTGCCGTCTGCGCCGTCCCACCCTGTTTGCAGGTGCTGTGGGCATGGGCGGCATCTACGACCTGACCCGCTTCTGGGGCACTGACAGCGATGACATGGTGCTGCGCTGCGCTCCCCTTGCCTATTTGCAGGAAAACGGCATTGCCAACAAGCCTGCGCTGGCCAAGGCTGAGGAGAACAGCCTGATTCTCTGCGCCGGTCAGGGTGCCTACGAGGGCGATGCACTGGACGACACACAGGCACTGGCTGATCTGCTGAAGGATCAGGGAATGCCCGCACATCTGGAGATCTGGGGCGGTGACGTATCCCACGACTGGTACTGGTGGGGCAAGATGTGGAGCCTGTTTGCACCGCGCATTCTGGAAGTAAAGTAAGAGCTTACAACGAGGGAAAGCCTGCGGGCTTCCCTCGTTTTCTTATATGCAGCGGTTTTGAATGGCCTCCGCGTGCGCTCTGGCCATGTTCAGCGGAATTTTATCTTTTAATTTATGGTTCAGAAACGCCTGCGGCGTTTCCGAACCATTTTTTGTCAGCTGTACTATTTATATTTCATTTCCTACTTGAATTGTCGGATATTATGTGCTATACTACTGTCGCAAGAAAATATACCCCATGGGGGTTTATGAAAGGAGCGATTTCGATATGGAAGAGACCCAAAAGCACTGTTGCTGCTGCGTTGATACGCCGGAAGCAGACGCTGCGGCAGATCCTGCTGTCCCCTGCTGCTGCCGCCACAAAGAGCGCAGCCCGGAGGAATACAAAGCTCTGCTTAACCGGCTGAACCGCATTGAAGGACAGGTACGCGGTATCCGCGGGATGCTGGAAAAGGACGCCTACTGTGTGGACATTCTGGTACAGGTAGCCGCAGCCAATGCGGCGCTGAACAGCTTTTCCCGGGAATTGCTGGCGCAGCACATCGGCAGTTGCGTAGCGGATGACCTGCGTGCCGGCAGTGACGAAAAGCTGGAGGAGCTGCTCCGGCTGCTGCCCAAGCTGATGAAATGACCGCCCGCCGGGCAGACTGACCACAAGGAGAAAAAGCAATGGAACAATTCAACGTTACCGGCATGAGCTGCGCGGCCTGCTCTGCCCGGGTAGAAAAGGCCGTAAAGAGCGTGCCGGGCGTCACCGGCTGTTCGGTAAGCCTGCTGACCAACTCCATGGGCGTAGAAGGCACCGCTGAGGATGTCGCCATTATCCACGCCGTGGAGCAGGCCGGTTACGGCGCAAGCCCCAAAAAGGCTGCCGCAGCGGCCAGCACCAGCGCAGAGCTGGATGCTCTAGCAGACCACGAAACGCCCAAGCTGAAGCGGCGGCTTGTCGCCTCGCTGGGCTTTTTGCTGGTGCTGATGTACTTTTCCATGGGGCACATGATGTGGGGCTGGCCGCTGCCCCGCTGGTTTGACGGCAACCACATTGCCATGGGACTGGTACAGCTGTTGCTGGCAGGCATCGTGATGGTGATCAACCAGAAGTTTTTCATCAACGGCTTCAAGGGGCTGGTGCACCGCTCCCCTAACATGGATACGCTGGTAGCCATGGGCTCAATGGCAAGCTTTGTGTGGAGCACCTACGCCCTGTTTGCCATGACCGATGCGCAGCTGCACGGCAACGAGGAACTGGTCATGCACTACATGATGGAGTTCTATTTTGAGTCTGCCGCCATGATTTTGACCCTCATCACGGTGGGCAAGATGCTGGAGGCGCGCTCCAAGGGCAAGACCACCGATGCACTCAAGAGCCTGATGAAGCTTGCCCCCAAGACCGCCACCCTGCTGCGGGACGGTGCCGAGGTGACCGTGCCCATTGAACAGGTGCAGAAAGAGGATATCTTTGTGGTGCGCCCGGGTGAGAACATCCCGGTGGACGGCATTGTGCTGGAGGGCAGCAGTGCCGTGAACGAGAGCGCCCTGACCGGCGAGAGCATCCCGGTAGACAAGGCCGTGGGCGATAAAGTAAGCGCCGCCACCACCAATCAGTCCGGTTATTTGCAGTGCCGTGCTACCCGCGTGGGCGAGGACACCACGCTGGCGCAGATCATCCGCATGGTCAGCGATGCCGCCGCCACCAAGGCACCCATTGCAAAGATCGCAGATACCGTATCCGGCTTTTTCGTGCCTACGGTCATCAGCATTGCAGTGGTCACCACCCTTGTCTGGCTGCTGCTGGGGCGGGATGTAGGCTACGCGCTGGCGCGGGGCATCTCGGTGCTGGTCATCAGCTGCCCCTGTGCGCTGGGGCTTGCAACACCGGTGGCCATTATGGTGGGCAACGGCCTTGGTGCGAAGAACGGCATCCTGTTCAAGACCGCTGCGGCGTTGGAAGAAGCCGGGCGTACCCGCATCGTGGCGCTGGACAAGACCGGCACCATCACCTGCGGCGAACCTACCGTCACCGACCTTCTGCCCGCTGAAGGCGTGACCGAGACCGAGCTGCTCACGCTGGCAGCCGCGCTGGAGGGCCGCAGCGAGCACCCGCTGGCGCGGGCAGTACTGGCCTATGCGGAGGAAAAGCAGCTGGAGCTGCCCTCTGTTACCGATTTTACTGCCCTGCCGGGCAACGGCCTTACCGCCAAGCTGGAGGGCAAGGAGATCTTTGGCGGCAGCGCTGCTTTTATTGGCACAAAGGTTGCTATCCCCGCTGTGCTGCAAACTGAGGCTGCCGCACTGGCTGCGCAGGGTAAGACGCCCCTCTTCTTTGGCGGCGCTGACCATTTGCTGGGCGTTATCGCGGTGGCAGATACCATCAAGGAGGACAGCCCGCAGGCCATCCGGGAGCTGCGAAATATGGGCATCCGTGTGGTAATGCTGACCGGCGACAATCAGCGCACCGCCGAGGCCATTGGTCGACAGGCCGGGGTGGACGAGGTGATCGCCGGAGTGCTGCCGGAGGGCAAGGAGGCCGTTGTCCGGCAGCTGCAGAAGTACGGCAAGGTTGCCATGGTGGGCGACGGCATCAACGATGCCCCTGCCCTGACCCGCGCTGACACCGGCATTGCCATCGGTGCAGGCACGGACGTAGCCATTGACGCTGCAGACGTAGTACTGATGAACTCCAAGCTTTCGGACGTGCCCGCCGCCATCCGGCTGAGCCGCGCTTCCCTGCGCAACATCCACGAAAACCTGTTCTGGGCGTTTATCTATAACATCATCGGCATTCCGCTGGCAGCCGGTGTGTTCATTCCCTTGGGGCTGACGCTGAACCCCATGTTCGGCGCAGCTGCCATGAGCCTTTCCAGCTTCTGCGTGGTGAGCAACGCCTTGCGGCTGAACCTGTTTGACCTGCACAGCGCAAAGCGTGACCACCCGCCCAAACACGTCCCTGCCCTGCCCGCTGCCCTTGTGCAGCCCGCAGCGGGAGAAGATACAACTTACAAGGAGAAGATCGTTATGAAAAAGACCCTGACCGTAGAAGGCATGATGTGCCCCCACTGTGAAGCCCGCGTCAAGAAGGCGCTGGAGGCTCTGCCGCAGGTAGACGAGGCTGTTGTCAGCCACGAAGCCGGTACTGCCATCGTTACCCTGAACGCAGAGGTGGACGATGAGGTGCTGAAAAAGGCCGTGGAGGCACAGGACTACCCTGTTACCGGTATCCAGTAAGGTTCAGCCACCACAAATGCAAAAAGAGGCAGCTGCGCAGATTTTTGCGCAGCTGCTTTTTTTGCATGGGGCGATGTATTTTCTCTTTTACGCCTTCGATAAAAACATCCCTGCCAGCTGCACAGTTCCATAGCAATGCAGAAGGGGTAATATTATAAGTCCATTAACAGAGCTGCGATGGGTTCCATGTAAAGCTGCTCGTAGCCCGCCGCATTGGGGTGTATACCGTCACTGGTATATTTATCACTCAATCTGCTGCTACCGTATGGCCCCATAGGAGGGGCACTTTCTTCAATATCAACATAGGGCACGTCCCACTTTTGCAGTACTGCAAGGATGGCAGGTTTATAGGTCTTGTACCAGTTATCACTTTCAGCAAACAGTCCGCCGTGCGGGAATACATAAGCCACACGCTTCTCGCTGTGATTTTTGGCCAGATATTCCAGTGTCTTTTCCAGCGCACCCGTTACGGTCGTTTCATCGTAAGCGGCAGTAAAGCCCTCGGTCAGTGTACCGACTGCGGCTTTGTTCCACGCATCATTGATGCCGCCCTCCAGCAGGATGTAATCTGCTTTTTCCAGCGCATCGGAGCTTGTCACGATTGTGCAGATGCAGGCTCTGGTGCCGCCATTCACGTTGTCTGCAATGTTCGGTGCCAGCGTTGCGCCGTCCGCAGACTCATTTATAAAGGTCATCCCATACTTTCGCGCTACTGCTTTTCCAAATCCGCCTTCGCTGCCGGTACCATAGGCAATGCTGTCGCCCGCAACATATAAAGTCTTTCCGGTCAAAATGTCGGACGCCATATCGTTGACATTCGCAGCGGAGTTAGAAATGACCGGTTCTTTCTTGTCGAATTTCGTCACGTCATTGACGCTGCCAACAGCGCCAACAACAACTGCGGCAAGAACCACGCCCAAAACAGCACGGCAAACCTTAGTCAACCCGAACTTAAACATATTGATTTCTCCCGTATATTTTTTAATTGCAAGGCCGCCTTTTTCCTTTTGGATACTCTCTTTGTCGATCACGCCAAGGTCTATGTAATATGAGTGCTTGCCGCCTCTTTTTCTGACCACACTCATGCCTTTACTCTTCTATCAAAGAGTTTTGTTCTTACGGCATGATTCTACCATATATTGTTTTAACAGTCAAATAGTCTGCCCACATCGAGGATTATATTTATAGCCGATTTTTCTAGGCCACAAGCCAACTTTCGGACTTTATGTGGGCAAAAGCAAAAAAGAGGTCAAAACTGAACAAATCAGCGAGTTTTGCCCACAGTTTGCCCACCAAACAAAAAATCTGTATAAAACGCTTACCGGAGGTTCTGCGCCGCTTTTAAAGCCTGAAACGCAAAAAGCCCGCTGCAAGGCGGAATGGCCTTGCAGCGGGCAGAATAGATAACCGGGGAACCCTTATCAGACTTCGGTGTTGAAGTAGCGCTTCAGCAGGCCCTCGAAGCCGCGGCCGTGACGAGCCTCATCCTTTGCCATCTCATGGACGGTATCGTGGATGGCGTCCAGATTCAGTGCCTTAGCCTTCTTGGCCAGGTCCATCTTACCGGCGCAGGCACCGCACTCAGCCTCGGCACGCATCATCAGGTTCTTCTTGGTGCTGTCGGTCACGACCTCGCCCAGCAGCTCTGCAAAGCGGGATGCGTGGTCAGCCTCTTCGTAAGCATAGCGCTTGTAGGCCTCGGCGATCTCGGGATAGCCCTCACGCTCTGCCACGCGAGCCATAGCCAGATACATACCGACCTCGCTGCACTCGCCCTCGAAGTTTGCGCGCAGACCATCCACGATCTCCTGCGGCACGCCCTCTGCCTTGCCGATGCCAACAACATGCTCGGTGACGTAGGTGTTGCCGGTCTTTTCCACAAAAGCGGAAGCGGGAGCCTTGCAAACGGGGCACTGAGCGGGGATCTCACCCTCAGCGATATAACCACAAACGGTGCAAACGTACTTCTTCATAAGAATTTACCTCCATTCGATCTGTTAAAAATGATACAGGACGGAAACCACCCGCCTGTTGTTTCTATGCTGGGCAGCCGCGCTGCCTGGTATAGAAAGAGCCATGGAAGGGGGTTTTGTGTACTTCCCTTTCCATGGCTCTATTATAGCGAATAATTCCTAGTTAGTCAAGTATATTTTTAAGAATTATTCCTATTTATTAAAATCTGGCAGGATGCCCAAATTTCCTTACAGAAAACTGGACGCATTCCCGAGGATCAGACCTGCAGGTTGCCGCTGGTAGCAGCGTCAGAACCGGCGGTAGCGTCAAACTCGTAGTCGTTGCCGGGCAGGATAGCGTTGAGCAGGATACCTGCAATCGCAGCCACAGCCAGACCGGACAGGTTGATGGTGACGCTGCCAACGGTAAAACCAACGCCGCCCACAGAGTTGAAGCCCAGTGCGCACACCAGAATGACGGCGGCAACGATCAGGTTGCGGCTGTTGGTGAAGTCCACGCGGTTCTCCACCACGTTGCGCACACCGATGGCAGAGATCATGCCATACAGCACGAAGCTGATACCGCCGATGATGCCGGTAGGGATGGTGTTGATGACGGCCTCAAACTTGGGGCTGAAGCTCAGGATGATAGCCAGCACAGCAGCAATGCGAATGACCAGCGGGTCGTAGATCTTGCTCAGTGCCAGCACGCCGGTGTTCTCGCCGTAGGTGGTGTTGGCGGGGCCGCCCAGCAGACCAGCCATGGTGGTGGCCAGACCATCGCCCATCAAGGTGCGGTTCAGGCCGGGGTCATTGATATAGTTGTGGCCAACGGTGGCGCTGATGGCGGCAATATCGCCAACGTGCTCCATCATGGTAGCCAGTGCGATGGGGATGATGGTGAACAGCGCACTGATGAACTCCGGGCTGCCGTCAATGGCAAACAGACCCATAGCCTCTTTGTGCAGGGGGATGCCCAGCCAAGCGGCCTCGGAGATCTTCTGGAAGTCTACTGCACCGGTGACCAGTGCCACAGCGTAGGAGACCAGCACACCGATGAGAATGGGCAGGATCTTGACCATACCCTTGCCCCAAATGTTGCACACGATGACAGTGCCCAGTGCCACAAAGGCCAGCAGCCAGTTGGACTGGCAGTTGGTGATAGCAGAGGGAGCAAGGATCAGACCGATGGAGATAATGATGGGGCCGGTGACCACCGGCGGGAAGAACTTCATGATGCGGCGGATGCCAAAGGTGGAGATCAGCAGGCTGGCCACCAGATAGACCAGACCCGAGAATGCAATGGCAGCGCAGGCATAGGGCAGCATCTTGGTGTTGGCAACGGTCAGGTTGCCATCGGCATCAGCCAGCATGGGAGCCACGATGGAGAAGCCGCCCAGATATGCAAAGGATGAGCCGAGGAATGCCGGGACCTTCTTTTTGGTGATGAGGTGGAACAGCAGCGTGCCCAGACCGGCACACAGCAGAGTGGTGGAAACGCTCAGGCCGGTGAGCAGCGGCACCAGAACCGTTGCACCGAACATGGCAAACATGTGCTGCACACCCAGAATAAACATTCTGCCGGTGCCCAGCTTTTTGGCGTCATATACGCCCTTGGAGTAATCGATCTTTTCGCTCATAGAAAACCTCCTATACTGTTATTCCCAAAAAAAGAGGCATTGCCGTTGAAACAGCAGTGCCTCTGAATTTCAGGAACAAGACCTCCACACAAAAATGGGAAAGAAGCAGCTATGCAGTCGCTCGCGCTTGAACATTGTGCTCCTCCCCTTCTTTTTGTGTTCTTTCCAACAACCGGAACCGCTCCGGCAAGGCAGCAGCAACGCCGCAGCCTTTTTGATAAGTATAGCAGATTTTGGGCTTTCCAGCAAGGTGTTGACAGCTTTTTCTTGCCGGTTACACTGCGCCGTGGGCTGCGGGGGTTGCGCTTTTGGACGGAATACCCTATAATAGAGCCTGTTCTTATTTCCTACTATCATAATGTGTTGATATTACAGGAGGCTCTATGCTCTATCTGGATTACTCTGCCAACACCCCTGTGGACGAGGCAGTGCTACAATGCTTCTGCGAAGCCGAGCGGCGCTACCCGGGCAACGCCAACGCCCACCATCAGGCAGGCGTTGCCGCAAAGGCTGCTATAAACGAGGCGACCCGCAGCATTGCCCGCTGTCTGGGCGCACCGCCTGCGGGTATCATCTATACCTCCGGTGCAAGCGAAGCCAACAACCTTGCCGTGAAGGGGCTGGCAGCGCTGGGGCGCGCGGCAGGCAGGCGCATCCTCTCTACTCCGCTGGAGCATTCGTCCGTCAGCGGAAGTCTGGAGGCGCTGCAAAAGCAGGGGTACGAGGTGGAGCTGCTGGACATCCTGCCGGACGGCACAGTAGACCTTGCAGACCTGAAAAAGCGGCTGCGCCCGGACACCGTTCTGGTTGCTGTGACTGCCGTGGACAGCGAGTTAGGTGTAGTGCAGCCCATTGCAGAGATTGCAGAGCTTTTAAAGGCATACCCCAACTGCCATTTCCATGTGGACGCCACGCAGGCTGTGGGGAAAATTCCTGTGCAGTTTGAGGGCATGGACACCATGAGCCTGACAGCCCATAAGTTTTACGGGCTCAACGGCATCGGTGTGCTGATAAAGCGGCTGGGGCTGGCACTGCCGCCCCTCATCCACGGCGGAGAGAGCACTACCCCCTACCGCAGCGGCACACCTACCGTGGCCCTTGCCTGCTCGCTGGCGCTGGCCTTGGAAAAGGCTACTGCGGAACTTCCCGCCCGCGCCGCAACCGTCCGCAGTCTGAACGACCGGCTGCGCACAGAGCTTTCCCGCTATCCAAAAGTGCGCATCAACAGCCCGGCAAACGCTGTGCCGCATATCCTGAACCTGAGCGCGCAGGGCGTAAAGGGTACCGTGTTCCAGCGAGAGCTGGACGCTCACGGGGTATGTGTCTCAGTCAAATCCGCCTGTTCGTCCGACGGACTGCCCTCCCGCGCGGTGCTGGCAGTCAGTCAGGATCGGCGCAATGCCCTTTCCTCCTGGCGCATCAGCCTGAGTCACCTTACCACAAAGGAGGAAGTGACCGGCTTTCTGCACACCTTTGCAGACTGCTACAACACCCTGACTCGGTAAAGGAGCTGTGAAACAAAGCCGTTTGTAGCTGCCATAAACAAACAAAAAGACCTTCCCGCTCTCCGGAACGGGAAGGTCTTTATAAATTGCTAGTTAGCCTTGGAACTTACGTTCAAGGACAAAATCACTCAATGATCTTGCCAACAACGCCGGAACCAACGGTACGGCCACCCTCACGGATAGCGAAACGCAGGCCCTCTTCCATAGCAACGGGGGTCAGCAGCTCAACGTGCATCATGACGTTATCGCCGGGCATGCACATCTCGGTGCCTTCGGGCAGGGTGATGATGCCGGTCACGTCAGTGGTACGGAAGTAGAACTGAGGACGATAGTTGGAGAAGAAGGGAGTGTGACGGCCGCCTTCGTCCTTGGTCAGGACGTAGACCTGAGCCTCAAAGACGTTGTGGGGGTGCACAGAACCGGGCTTAGCCAGAACCTGGCCACGCTCGATCTGGGTACGATCAACACCGCGCAGCAGAGCGCCGATGTTATCGCCAGCCTCAGCGAAGTCCAGAGACTTACGGAACATCTCCAGACCGGTGATGGTAGTGTTCAGACGATCGGGCTTGATGCCGACAATCTCCATAGCATCGCCAACCTTGGCCATACCACGCTCAACACGACCGGTAGCAACGGTACCACGGCCAGAAATGGTCATGACGTCCTCGATGGGCATCAGGAAGGGCTTGTCCTCCTCACGATCCGGGTTGGGGATGTAGGAGTCAACAGCGTCCATCAGCTCCTTGATGCAAGCGTAAGCAGGATCCTCGGGATCGTTGGGAGCCTCCAGAGCCTTCAGAGCGGAACCACGAATGATCGGGGTGTCGTCGCCCGGGAAG
>OGKA01000651.1_pt1 | contig 35998 bp, 29 predicted proteins | sample 1572211 | NCBI WGS metagenome assembly OGKA01 (sample SAMEA2582125, study PRJEB24529) | metagenome | biome: Human gut stool | place: China | collected 2011 | reverse complement strand
TGCGGATGTGGATGCGAATCAAACTTTGGCGGGAACTCCTGTATCTGGATCATTCTCCTGCTTCTGTGCTGTGGCGGATGTGGCAATGGATGGAGCAACGGTAACGGATGCGGCAATGACAGCTGTCTGTGGATCATCCTTCTTCTTTGCTGCTGCGGCGGATGGGGCAATAATGGATTCGGATGCGGCGGTTGCGGTAATGGCTGCAACTGTGGCGGATGCTGATATCTGTTCCTTCTTCCACTTCAAATGGGGCATGCGGAAAAACCGCATGCCCCTTCTGGCTTATCTTTTCAAACGATTCGGTTTTCCGGTAACAACACTCTGTTCCGCTCTCTTCTCGTCTGATGTTATCTTCTTTTCTTTCAGTTCTCCAAGCTTTTTCTTTAACATACACTTCTCATCAATTTCATATACTGCATTCCCATCAATAATTAACTTTCTGGACATTTTCGTTTTCCTTTCCTCTTCTTATTATTAAGATATGCCCCTGATTACAAAAGGTCTTTAAATCAGTATACGCATGATCCGATTTTTCACACATCTATATTCATGAACAGGAATATATTTTTTCTGCATTTCATATATATGTATCAGTTCAGCTGAAAGTCAGGAGGGTTTATTTTTTTGAAAACACCGACACCTATGACCCCCTTTGACGAAGCAACTGCTTCCGGACTTCGCATGCTGAAACTTTTCCTTCCTCTTTTCCCACCAGCTACACAGAGCATGCTTGCCGTCTTCATTAAATTCATCGAACTGCAAAATGTTCTTCACCATCAGGCTCCTGTCAGTTATGATGCACTTTCTGCCTGTGACTTTTCTTCTGGACGAGGAATAGAAAGTCTTTTTCAAGACAACGCAGATTCTATTTTTGACCATCTGTCACCTTATCTCACATCAGAAGAAAAACAGCTCTTTTCTACTTTCAAAAACATAAAAGAGATGATTTCTATGGCAGATATGTTTACACAATTCTTTTCATCTGCTCCACCTTCTGATGAAGAGCCAGAAGACACTATAAACAATAACTCACCGAAAGGAGATCTTAACAATGGAAAACTGGATGAACCATCCTGCAATGAAAACGATCGATCCGCTCAAGCTGGAACTGATCAGGACAGCCGCGAAACAGACGAAAGGAAAATCCGGAAATGAACTTGCCCCGGTCATGCTCGCACTTATCACAAATGCAAACCGACAAGGACTTCGTTTCAATCCGGATGAAGTTTCATTAATTCTTGAAGTATTAAAAGAAGGTAAAAGCAAAGAAGAACAAAATCAAATTGACCGCATGATGGAAATGACCAAAAATATCTTTCGGAAACATTTTAAATAAAATCGGAATCACTCTCTTCGCCTTTGCAGTCTTATTTCTTTTCTTTTCTCTATACATTTCCATCTGCATCAGTTAAAATACAAAGGATGACTTGTCTGGAAACAGACATTATTTATAAATGGAGAACGATATATGCAGAATATTAAATTAACACTCCAATATGACGGTACACGTTATCTTGGTTGGAAACGCCCGGAAAAAGACCACAATGATCGCACAGTATCTTATAAAATTGAAAATGTATTAGAAAAAGTAACAGGAACTCCTGTCACTTTATTTTCCGGAGTCCGAACAGAACCGGGAGTTCATGCTCGGAATCTCACAGTCAATTTTCTTACGGAAAGCCAACTGACTCCTGCAGAATTTAAAACTGTTCTGAACCAGTATCTTCCACAGGATATTGCCGTTTTAGATGCAGTATCAACACCCGAACGCTTTCGAGCAGACTTAAATGCACGCGAGATCACTTATGAATATGCCATGGATTTATCACCGATCTATGACCTGTTCCACAAAAACTACCGCGGTCGATTAACTGATCTGTTATCAGATTCATTATTTGATCTGCCACCTGAACAAACAGCAGAACTTCCAAATATTCTTCTTATGGAAACCGCTGCCCACTCATTACTTGGAACGCATGATTTTAAACATTTCTCTTCGATTCGAAAAAAGAAAGGAACCGAAAAAGAAATAAAAACAATTACTTTTGTCACAAAAGAGTCTACGCTTTATATTCGTATGACAGCCAATGATTTTCTCTATCAGATGGCTCCATTTATTCTGGGAACGCTTTTGGATATCGGCATAGGGAAAAGACCCGTCGAATGTATCAATGCGATCCTGGAAGGAAAGGAAAAGCCTTCTGCATCCTGCGACACAAAAGGCTTGATCTTATATAATATTGTTTATTAATTTTTGAGTAATACGAAAAAAACTCTCATTCCCCACATTACCAAGGTGGTTTTACATTGTCTTAAGTGCAACACTTAAAATATGTTTCGCACAGCGTTGTAAATCTGCTTTGGTAATTTCTTTTCCTTCGTTCACTGCTTCTACGATATCATCCATATTCTGCTGACATCCCGGCATCTGAAGGTCATTTCCTGCTTTAATGCACTGTACACTGCTAGAATGACTATATTTTCCGGATGGTGATACCATTCCCATCTCTGTTGTATCCTGTGAAGTATACCAGTCTGTCATCACAAGACCTTCAAATCCCCACTCATCACGTGCGATGTTCTGCAGCATGTCATAGTTGTTTGCTGAATGAACTCCGTTGATCAGATTATAGGAAGTCATGATTGCATATGGCTGAGCTGTCTTTACCGCAATCTCAAATCCTTTCAGATAGATTTCCCTCAGCGCGCGCTCACTGATATGTGCATTCGTAAACATACGGTTGTCTTCCTGATTATTTCCTGCAAAATGTTTGATTGTTGTTCCCTTTCCTTTTTGAGACTGAACACCTTTCGTCTCTGTTGCAGCACAAAGACCTGTCAATACAGGATCTTCAGAATAGTATTCGAAGTTTCGTCCACAAAGCGGATTACGATGAATATTCATGCCAGGTGCAAGCCATAGATCTACATGTAACTGCTTCATCTCTTCTCCGACAAGCTCTCCCATTCTATGAATCAGATCCATATCCCAGGATTGTGCCAGTGTTGTTGCGATTGGAATGGCAGTACAAGGTATCTCTAAACGAAGCCCTGCCGGTCCATCTGCCTGAATAAGATTCGGCACTTTTCGTGTTTCAAGTAAACTGGAAGTGGTGTCTCCTGCTGCACCCGGCACACAGGAGGATGCTGAACCAATTACATTTCCGTCGCCATTTCTTCTCTCTGTTCCAACACAAAGTTCTGCCATTTCTTCCACGGTAAGCTGCGCTGTCAGTTCATCCAGAGTCGCGTTGCCTGCTTTTACATCTTCCAGCGTCAGAACTTCATCTTTCCTCTTATCCATAAGTGTCCTGCGCATCACTTCATATTCTACAAGTTCTTTCTTAAAGTTCTCTGCCTGAAGCATAATTCTAAATGGAATCGCCGGCACACCGAAATCAAATTCAATATCGAAAATCGGAATCATATGGTGAAGCTCTCTGACTGCAATTGTATCACGCATCAGACGTTTCAGTTGGAGTGTTGTCACCTGCTCATCAAGATCGATGACTGCCACAGCCTCCGTATTACGTGAACTGTTTCCTACGCGGATCGTGTATTCCCCTTCTTCCATAACCCAGGCCGCATCATATGCATCAAAAGATGCCATGTCTGTCGTTGCAAATGTGATCGTCACGACATCTTTTTCTCCCGGCGCAAGCAATTTAGTCTTAGCAAATCCTGCAAGTTCCTGTGTTGGTTTCTCCATGATTCCATCCGGTGCGGAATAATAAACCTGAACAACTTCTTTTCCAGGATACTTATCACCAATGTTCGTAACCTCAACTTCAACCTGTACCTGCTTTTCATCTGCTGTTACATTCATTGTTTTTATTTCAAATTCTGTATAGCTTTTTCCATATCCAAAGCAATATAGAGGCATCACACCAAACGTATCAAAATAGCGGTATCCCACATAGATTCCATCACTGTAATATTCGTCGTCAAGATTTCCATCCCTGTGGCTAAATGTTGCAGAGGATGGATAATCCTCATAAGATCTTGCCCATGTATCAGTCAGCTTTCCTGAAGGAATCGTCTTAGCCGTCAGCACATCAGCAACTGCATAACCTCCCATATTGCCCGTCTGTCCCACAAGCATGATCGCCTGTATGCCTTCAATTGTCTTCAATGCAGTCAGATCAATAACTCCACCTACATTCAAAAGAACAATACAGTTCTTATAGTGTTCTGTCATAAAACGGATATTCTGAAGTTCTCTGTCGCTGAGATAATAATCTCCCTTCTCTGCCCTGCGGTCTTTTCCCTCCCCGGAATTTCTAGAAATTACATAAATTGCCGCATCCGCTTCTTTTACATCCGCTTCTGTAATCTCCGGCTGTTCCGGTTCCTCAAAAGGGTTCTCGAAGGCATATAGCATCGATGGTTTTCCTGTTTTCTCTGTAAATTCATTTAACTTTTTCGCATACGTTTCCTGCGCATCCGCATAAAGTCTGTCATACTGATCCAGCCAGCCTTCTGTTACAAATTTAAATCCTGCACGCTCAAGCCCTTGTGCAATCGAAATGTTTTCACGTACATTTACATCACCGGATCCTGTTCCACCTTTGATCGTATGTCTTGCTCCTGTTCCGAATAATGCAATCTTCTTTGTACCAGCCTGAAGTGGAAGGACTCCGTCATTTTCCAAAATTACCATACACTCGCCTGCGAGACGGCGCACTTCTTCCTGATGTTCTATCTCATAATTCTGTATTTCATCTGTTTTTAACGCATCTATCTGTGTCATATACAATTCCTCTTTTCTGTCGATTATTATAATTGTAATAATAGAAACGTCAAATGTCCACCCCCTAAAAAATGTTCTTTTTCACGCTGTCCTCTCGCCTTTTATTATTTTTGTTAACATCTACCATACCAATCGATTATCTTCCGGAAATATTGATAATTTTCAATAAGTTTTTTTCTTTTCAAGTTGCATGTGAAAGTTTTTATGGTATAATTATTCGTATGAACATAGGTGTCAGGTTTCGCTATTTCCTGATACCTTTTTCAAATTTGACTAAAGGAAAGAGGGATATTTTATGCAGTCAAACATTATTGTAACCGCTGTCGTTGTTATTTATCTTCTTGTTATGTTATTGATCGGTTATCTGTCATCCAAGAAGATTGAATCCAACACAGACTTCGTTGTTGCCGGAAGACGACTCGGACCGTTTTTAATGGCCGGAACTCTTGCTGCTACTGAAATTGGTGGAGGAAGTTCTCTCGGTGTTGTTCAGCAGGGTATGGAAAGTCACGGACTCAGTGCCGCATGGTACATTATCACAATGGGATTTGCTTTTGTGATCCTTACATTCCTTGCACCAAAATTCCGTGCTGCGATGGTTAAAACCGTTCCTGAATATTTCCGCCGTCGTTATGGAAAACCTTCAGGAATCATTACATCTTTGATCATGTTCGTTCCATTGATCGGACTGACAGCCGGACAGTTTATCGCATCATCTGTTATTCTGTCTACTATGCTGAATCTGAATTATAAAACAGCCGTTCTGATCGTAGGTGTCGTTGTAACAATTTATGCGATCATGGGTGGTCTTTGGAGTGTTACACTTACTGACTTTGTTCAGGTATTCCTGATCGTGATCGGAATGATCATCGCACTTCCATTTGGAATGAATCTTGCCGGTGGATGGGACAATGTTGTAGCTAATGTTCCTGCTGAAACATTTGACATGTTTAAAGGTTATAATGTAATGGATGTTATCAGTTTAACAATCATGTATGTTGCTACATTTACTGTAGGACAGGAAGCTGTATCCAGATATTACGCTGCAAGAGACGGAAAAGCAGCAAGACAGGGATCTGTCCTTGCTGCAATTGTAAACTTTATCTACGCTTTTGTTCCGACACTTATGGGAATCATCGTACTTGCACTGATCAACATGGGCAAATTCAATGCTGCGGACTTCCAGGATGTTGGTGCCCGTTATGCACTTCCGGTTCTTGCTATGGAAGCAATGCCGGCAATTATCTGCGGATTGTTATTTGCAGGTATCGTATCTGCCACAATGTCAAGTGCTGACTCAGACCTTCTTGGTGCCGGATCGATCTTTGCAAATGATATTTACAAGATTGTGATTAAGCCTAGCGCATCTGATAAAGAGATCATGATCGTAACTCGTGTTACAATGGCAGCTGTAGGTGTTTTTGCTACTCTGATTGCATTATTTAATACTTCAAGTATTGTTACAATCCTGATGTTTGCCTTCACCCTTCGTGCCGCAGGTTCTTTCTTCCCATATGTTCTCGGACATTACTGGAAAGGAGCTTCCCAGGCAGGAACCATGGCTTCTCTGATCGCCGGAACTATTGTTGTAGTATATCTGGAGCATGTTTCCAAAGGAAATCTGTTCGGTCTGCACTTCAATCAGCCGATCGTACCTGGACTGGTTGCTGCGTTGATTGCATTCCTTATCTTCTCACTGGTTATGCCTCCAAAGAAGCAGACAACAGAGCTTGCACCTGAAGAGTAATTTTCAGGAATCATATACCAGACATAAATCTATAAATATACTAAAACTTCTCTTTAAAAAACAGCAGATATAAGAAACAGCAAGGCTACTGCCAAAAGCATTATTATTAAAATGCTTTCCCGACAGTAACCCTGCTGTTTCTATTTTTGTTTGGATTTCTCTTTTTGTTCAGATTTCTCTTCTTATTTAAATTACTTTATGCTCCAGCCATTTTCTGCTGTGGAATCGCCAGGTGAAAATAATACTTCTGACCGTCCAGTCCGCAAACATTCCGATCCATACTCCCATCGGGCCAAATCCCATTACACGGATCAGAAATACACACAGGCAGAATCTGCATGCCCACATTGTACAACAGGATGTGATCATGGAAAATTTTGCATCCCCTGCTGCTCTCAATCCATATGCCGGAACAAATGACATAACCCATACAAGCGGTTTTACAATCGTGATCCACATTACCATATGGAAACACATCTTCGCACTCTCCGGTTCCATACCGCCGAGAATCGTAATTAGTTTCGTCAGTGCAAAAACAATCACACAGCTCGCAGCCATAACGATCTCAGCAATCACGCAAAGCTTTTTGATGTAATAAACTGCCTCATCCTTCCGGTCAGCTCCCAGACATTGACCTACAATTGTCATCAATCCGATTCCGACTCCGATACCACCGATTCCGTTCAGATTCTCCAGAATGTTCGTCATTGCCTGCGCAGCGATTGCTGTTGTTCCAAGTGTTGATACTGTGGACTGAATCGCCAGCTTTCCTAACTGGAACATACTGTTCTCCACACCGGATGGAATTCCGATTCCAAGGATCCTGCGGATCATTCTCCAGTCTGGACGGATTTTCAGATAATCTCGTACCACAATTGGCTGACGATCCAGACGAAGCTCTGCCAATACTACAACCGCACAGAAAATACGTGAAATCAAAGTTGCCAGTGCAGCTCCCGCGACTCCCATATGGAAGCCCCAGATCATAATTGCATTTCCGACAATATTCATCACGTTTGATACCATTGAAATGAGCATCGGATCTCTCGTGTTCTCCTGTGCCCTGAAGATCGATGCCGCTGCATCATACGCCGCAATAAACGGAAATGATAATGCAGTGTAGAAGAAATAGATTTCAGATGCTCTCATAACATCTGCTTCAACTGCTCCAAAAATCAGATGAAGTAACGGTTTCTGAAAAATAAGACAAAATGCGCTGACAGCTACTGATATAAGAGTGATGATAAATAGTACCTGTCGTGCAGACTCATTTGCCCGTTCTTTATTCCCCTGTCCAATGTACTGGGCGCAGACGATCGCACCTCCGGCTGCCAATGCGGAAAATGCCTGAATCACCAATATGTTAATGGAATCCACGAGCGATACTGCTGAGATTGCCGCGGATCCTACATTACTAACCATCATCGTATCCGCGGTACCCATGATGGAATTCAATAACTGTTCCAGTATGATTGGTACTAAAAGAGCACGGATCATCTTGTTGCTGAACATATGTTGTTGATTTATGTTCGCGTTCATTTATACTCCCCCTGATCTTGTTACTACTTAGATTGTCTTTTTACATTACGACTTAGTATACACCCGGCGAATGTAAAATTTCTATACTTTAACCTGTTTCTATTTGAGTACAATTAAATAGAACTAGAAAAAAGATCTTCATGCCAGACATTTTAAGTCTGCATGAAGATCTTGTCTCTTACCCTTTATTAACTATTCTGCTTATTCCAGAATGGTTGTCTCCTCAACTTTATCTGCCTGAGCTTCTTTCTTCTCTGTAAGCTTTTTAATTCCCTGAATTGCTACGATTACTCCAAGGATAAGAAGCAGAACAGCAAAGATCAGCTGTAGTGTATTTCCAAGGCTCAGACCTGTTGTCATAAACTGACCTCCCAGTTTACAGATTGTCATTCCAAGTGCTGTAAATGTTACTGCCATCATAAAGACCATTGGAATCCAGAGCATTGCTCCCTGGCGTTTTGTCTTCTTAAGGAATACTGCACATGCAATCAGTGCAAGTACTGACAGAAGCTGGTTTGCTGATCCAAACAGTGGCCAGATTTCTGCATATCCAACCTTTGCAAGTAAGTATGCAAGTACCAGTGTAATAACTGTTGAGAAATATTTATTGGTTGCTACTTTCTTGTACAATGGCAGATTATCCATATCTGTGTCATCATCGATAAAGAATTCCTGGAAAGAAAGTCTTCCGACACGTGCAACGGAATCAAGTGATGTCAGTGCAAATGCTGATACCGCAAGGTTGATCAGTGTAAATACAAGAGAATGCGGTAATCCGATCACTTCAAGGAAGTTTGCGATTGCTCCTGCAAAAATCTGTGGCTGTGTTGTCAGTCCCTGTGCTGCTGCCTCGCCATCAGCGAAGGAAGCAACTGCGATCAGTGCGATTACAGCAAGCATACTTTCCATGATCATTGCTCCGTAAGATACAGGGAGCATGTTCTTCTCACTCTTAATCTGCTTAGAAGCAGTTCCTGAAGATACCAGTGAATGGAATCCGGATACAGCTCCACATGCAATTGTTACAAACAGAATTGGGAACATATAACTTCCATCTACATTGAAGCTTGTAAAAGCTTTCAGGTTACAGGATGGATTTGCTACAAATACTCCGACAACTGCTGCTGCAATCATAAAGATCAGCAAGTAACTGTTCAGGTAATCACGTGGCTGAAGCAGCATTGTTACCGGTGCGACACTGGCAATCAGAATATAAATAAAGATCAGGATATGCCATGTCTCTCTTGTCAGATACATTGGAAAATAAAGTCCAAGTGCTACCGCTGCGACAAGCATAACAATTGCAATAGCTGTGTTAACCCACTTATTCAGTTTTGCATATTTCAAAATGCAGCCAAGTGCTACGGCTTCTACAATGAAAAGCATGGATGTTGTTGCTACAGCACCATTTGCTGCTACTTTACTTACAGTTCCTGCATCATCAGCTACGAATCCGTTGAATGTTCCTGCAACTACATCCGCAAATGCAGCAACAACAAGAATACAGAATAACCAGCAGAATAACAGGAATAATTTCTTTCCAAGTTTACCGATATACTCTTCGATAATATAACCGATTGTACGTCCTTTGTTCTTTACAGAAGCATACATAGATGCAAAATCCTGTACCGCTCCGAAGAAAACACCTCCGATCAGAATCCACAAAAGTACCGGAAGCCATCCAAAGATTGCTGCCTGGATTGGTCCGTTGATCGGGCCTGCTCCTGCGATAGATGCGAACTGATGACCAAATACGATATTCGTATCTGCCGGCACATAATCTACGCCGTCTTCCAGCTCATAAGCAGGAGTCTTTGCATTCGGGTCAATTCCCCATTTCTTCTCAAGATATCTTCCATAGAAAAGATATCCTCCACCTAATACAACGATGGCAATGACCATCATTATAACTCCGTTCATTTTTTATCCTTCTTTCTTAACTACGATTCAGATGCACTTATCAACAAATAGATCGCGCTCTGTTTTTATGTTAAGAGTTTAGCACTTCATCACGCTAAATTCAAGAAGGATTTTATATAAATTTTATATTTTTTTAAGATTTTGGATAAACATATTGCACAAGAGGGTTTTTATTTGCTTTCTTATTCCACATTATTTCGCCCGAACCATCTGAACAATCGATACGATAATCAGTATCATCATCACTCCAAGCATCATATACATCGGCCAGATTGGATATCCTTCCACAAGACTGCTGACTCCAACATCAATCAGCAGGGCAGTAACCAGAACCTTAATCCCGCCCATCATTATCATGGCAATCTTATACAATCTTTCTCTGTTCTCTTCTGTAACAGCCACCGGGAAATTCCAGATTGCCGGAATTCTTTCCATCAATGAGAGGAATAACAATAGAAACGCGGCAAGAACTGGTTCAAATGCAAGGTTTCTTTTGCTTCCATAACTATCTGCCACTCCTGCTGCATTAAAATGTGTCGGTACTGTATCATTAATCCTGCTCCAGATGCTGATAAGAACAATAATATAAGTAAGTAGCATGATTGCGCTAATTATAGTTGAAACTCTGCTGATTTTCTTCATAACATATTCATCCTTTTATTCCGCATCAAAATCTGTCTCAAACACGCCTTCCGGTGTTCGCATTGTCAAAATCCCCAGGTTGAAATCTTCATCCTGAATCGTGATATGATACTCAAAAATCACATCATCTTCGAACTTGGATAACAATACATAACTTCCATTCTCTTTTCCGTCAATCTGGTCACAGATGTCGTTGTATACATCTTCTCCGGAGATTGCTCTCGGATAACCGCTCGCTTTAATTTTTGCTTCGATTGCTTCGTATAATTCTTTCATCTTAATTTACCTCACCTTTTTATGTTGTTTCAACATCACTGTTTCAATATTTTTTCATAACCTGCCTCTGCCACAAATTGTTCCCTGTTTTATTTTGACCAGGTCGGTTCTTCATCTCCTGTATAATTAAACCGTCCGTCATTTTTCTCTTCTAGTGCTTTAATCATATGATATGTATACTCATTATACGGTGTCGGAATTCCAAGTTCCTTTCCCATACGGATCAGTGCACCTGAAAACATATCAATCTCTGTGTGTCTTCCTGCATCCAAATCCTGCAAAGTAGAATAACGCGCAGATGGCGGTACTGCACTTCCACGCCCGGAAGACGCCTCAGTCTTACTCAGATCGATTCCTTTCGCCTGCGCAATTGCTTCCAGTTCTCCTTTCAGTCCATCACTGATTGCCTTCATATGCACACTGTCACGGTAACATCCAACTCCCGCGCCGAGAATTGCCTGTGGCAGATTGTTACAGACATTCAGCCGAAACTTGCTCCACATCTCTTCTCTTGCATACTCTGTCGCCCGGAAATGGATTCCGGTATCCTTGAACAGTTCTTCGATTGCCCTGATACGATCACTATCGTAAGGTGCAGTAAGTTCGCCAAAAATAATTCCGATTGTTGTCTCAGGATCAAAATGATAGCCATCTTCTTCCTTATGTGAAGCGACCTTGATCACTGCCGGAAGAAGATGCTTCACTCCTACTTTTTCTGCAATAATCTCTTCACTGTCTACCCCGTTCATCAGACTCATAATTACCGTATTCTCCGTGGTTGCTTTCTGAATACTTTCCAATGCCGCCGAAAGTGAGCCATACTTCAATGCAACAATCAGTAAATCGACAGCGTCTGTTTCTCCGGGATTCCATACTTCGGGATGGTATATTTTTCCGTTAATTGTGCATCCATTCTGTTTTAGTCTCTCTGCTCGTTCTCCTTCTGCGATCACTCCAAGCTCTATATCATTTCTGCTCGATAATCCCCAGATCACATAAGAGCCTACTGCTCCGGCACCGAGGACTGCCACTTTCTTAATTTTCATTCATTTCTCCATTTCTTATCTGATCAACACTTTTTTCCCTTCAAAAGCAAAACCATAATGATGTATTCTTTCCTGCTCTTTGCACCATACAAAGATGCTGTTCGCAGTACTTTGCGAACAGCAATCACTCGTAAGTATTATACACTATCTTTCCCAAAAGAAACAGTACTATCTTACTCTTCCATCTGATCATCCATCTGATACTTTGTCAGATCAACCTTTCCATCTACTACTTCCACACCGTCTTCTCTCAAAAGCTCTGCCTGTACACCTGCTCCACCAAATGCAAATGCTCCGGCAAGCTCGCCTTTCGCATTCACAACACGGAAACATGGAATGTGATCTGGATCTGGATTCTTATGAAGCGCATTTCCAACTGCTCTTGACATCTTTTCATTTCCTGCCATCTTCGCAACCTGTCTATAAGTTGCCACATGCCCCTTCGGAATCCGTTTCACAGCTTCATAAATTCTTTTTGTAGGACTGTCTGTTACAAGATCATAGCTCTCACCGATCATCCGTTCAATATCCTTGTCCGGAACAGATCCATCCAGAATAATTGTATTCCAATGCTCTTTATTCTGATGATATCCCGGAATTACCGATGGATACGCTGCACGCCAGAAATCTCTCCATCTCGGATCCGTCTTTACATTCAAATGAATCAATTCGTCTTTTTCATAGATCCACAAAAATATCTTTTTACCTGGCTTTACACGGATCACCTGCCATCGTTGGTCTTTAAAAGGCCTGTCTTCATAGCTGTCCGGGAAAGTTAATCCATAGGCAGCAGCTTCTTCTCTTGTTTTCATCTCATCTTACCTCTCATATTTTCATTTACGTAATTATTTTCCAAACCGGAAGGACAGATAATAGACATAATCATTCTTCTCCCTAAAATTTCCCTGCTCCATTTCTTTTACCGGAATTGCTTCCAATCCATCTTCTCCGTAAATCAATGCCATCAGACCCTGTTCTGTATCCCGCTGAATCGGAGCTTCACCTTCCACTTGTGTCGCACTTCTTCCATAATATTCTCTGTTTTTGACATTTTCCAGAATCGGAAAATCTGTAGAACATTTGGAATAATCGTCTGCTATGATCAATTTCACTCGAAACAATTCAAAATCCGGTATCACAGCAATCACACCTCTTTTAGCCGATTCGATCCCATCATAGTCCAAATCTGCCACTTTACTTTTATTAATCAATTCTCCCGCCTGATACTCTGACAAATAAATTGTCAATGTCTTATACTCTTCTTTTGCATAAAAATTAAAAAGATATGCCCCATCTGTTCCCGACAATAATTCTGTGGTTTTCATTTCTGCACTTGTCCGGTCAACTGCTGTAATATAATTCTTCGGCTGCATCACCTTATGAACGAAAACTGCTCCTAAAACCAGAACCATGATCACTGCAAATGTCGTTACCACTGCTAAAATGCTCTTTAAATTTTTCTGTTTCTTTTTACTGTCTTTCGTAACTTGTATAATGTTGTCTTCTGACTTTTTTTCTACATTTTCTGCGTCAATATCCTCCCCTGCAAGAAATTCATTTATGCTGATTCCCAATATCTCACATAGTTCCATATAAACCGACACATCAGGTAAGCAAATGCCTCGTTCCCATTTTGATACTGATTTGTCACTCATATTTAATTTTTCTGCAAGCTGTTTCTGCGTCATTCCCAGGGCTTTCCGTTTCCCTGCAATATATTTTCCAATTTTAACAAGATCCATACATTTCACCTACTTTCTGTTTATACTAAGAATAAAGGATATTTTCCAAAATGAACACCCCTTTGGAGTAGAATTTGACACCTATTCTTTTTTCTTGCATATTTTAAACGAGAATCTTATATCACTCTGGAGGATTTATGAAAAAGAAATTGATTTCCGTAATTCTCGCTTCTGCTCTGACTGTTGGGTTGTTGTCAGCCTGCGGTTCTAATTCTGCTAAAGATAATGATGTAAATTCCAAAATCAACACAACAGAAACCGGCTCCAACACAACCAGATCAGATACCAGTTCTGCACCTGTCTCTGTGACATTAAACGAGGTAGCCCATTCTATCTTCTATGCCCCTATGTATGTTGCCATTGAAAATGGATATTTTGAAGATGAGGGAATTGAACTCACTCTCGTAACTGGTTTTGGAGCCGACAAGACAATGACTGCTGTCATCTCCGGTGAAGCTGATATTGGATTCATGGGATCAGAAGCATCCATCTACACATATAACGAAGGTGCTAACGATTCTGTTGTCAACTTTGCCCAACTGACTCAGCGCGCCGGTAATTTTCTTGTTGCCAGAGAAGAGATGAAAGATTTTAAGTGGACTGATTTAAAGAGGAAAGATGTTCTTGGTGGTAGAAAAGGTGGTATGCCGGAAATGGTATTTGAATATATTTTAAAGAAAAATGGAATTGATCCACAAACAGACCTCGACATCAACCAGGGAATTGATTTTGGTTCCACTGCTGCCGCCTTTTCAGAGGGAAGTGGAGACTTTACTGTTGAATTTGAGCCAAGTGCAACCGCTTTGGAAATGGAAGGAAAAGGATATGTTGTAGCCTCACTTGGTACTGACAGCGGCTATGTTCCTTACACTGCCTACAGCGCAAAGAAGAGCTATCTCGACAAACATCCTGAGATTATCCAATCCTTTACAAATGCTCTTCAAAAAGGTATGGACTTTGTTCAGCTTCACACGCCAGAGGAGATTGCTTCCGTGATTGCCCCTCAATTTCCTGAAACAGATCTTAAAACCATCACAGCGATTGTAAACCGTTATTATACACAGGACACCTGGAAAGCAGATCTTATATTTGAAAAAGAGAGTTTCGAGCTACTTCAGGATATTCTGGAAAGTGCCGGTGAACTGGATTCACGCGCTCCTTATGAAAAACTTGTCACAACTGAATTTGCCAAAAAAGCTATGGAATAAATCATTTCTTGCAGAAGAAAACGCATTCCACTATAATAAAAAGGAAGCCAGACTTCTGGCTTCCTTTTTTCAAAAACGCAATAACAAAACAAATTACTTTTTTCGAAAGGACATTGTATTACTATGATTGATAAAAAACTGATTCCTTACGGGGGACTTAAGAAAGAACCATTTTCAGGTACACATCACGGAATGCGCTATTTCTTTCGCGGAGATGACGGAAAAAGCAGCACAACCTTCACCGTATTCATTTATCCAGAACCGTGGTGCTTTGAAGATACACCGGAAGAAGAGAAAGAACAGAAGACATTTCCGCTCTCCGATGAAGGAATGGATGAAGCCATTGCCTGGCTTTTCGAACGCTTTGAAACTGAGAAATCCAAATGGTTGAATGCGAGTCGCGATGCAATGCACATTGTAAATAATCAGACCTTCTGATTATAATCCCCAAACATCTTCTTCATATGAACATTCATAATATAATAATACATCGCGATCAGGAGACCTCCTGCCAGCACCCATGCTGCCGGGCTTGCCAGACATACTCCAAGGTAACTTCTTTCCTTCGCTGCGATCAATGCTACCACACCTCTTCCGATCAGTTCAGCAACACCGGCCATCATCGGCAGCAGGCCGTAACCGAGTCCCTGAATTCCATTTCTGTAGATATTCACAATTGCAAGCGGAATAAAGAAAAGTCCGATACATTTCAGATAGATATCCACAGAACTCATGATAATATCCACATCCTCTGAGACAAACAGATAGGTCATGTATTTTCCTACTGTCATGATAAATGTTGCTGCTACAAGAGAGTAACCGATACCAAGAATTGTACACGCCTTGAAACCTTGACGGATTCTTGGTACATTTCCGGCTCCGATATTCTGGGCTCCGTAAGTTGCCATTGTTGTTCCCATCGCTACATATGCCTGTGTCACAACCTGCTCAATCTTACTTGCCGCAGTAAATGCCGCCACAAGCGTAGATCCCAAAATATTCAGGGCAGACTGAACCATCATAGTTCCAATTGCCGTGATAGAATATTGCAATGCCATCGGAAGTCCGATCTTTAACTGGATCGCATAAATCTGTCCGCCAACATGCCAGTCTTCCTTTTTCAGATGAAGAATCGGAATCTTCCACATAATATAAATAAGACAGAGTACACCTGATATGCCCTGTGCTACTACCGTCGCGATTGCCGCACCCGGTGCGCCCATCTGAAACACAATGATTAAAAACAGATCCAACACGATATTCAGCAACGCACTGATAATCAGAAAGTACAATGGAATCTTACTGTTTCCCAGTGCTCTTAAAATACTGGATAACAAGTTATAAAGCATCTGCGCCAGGATTCCTCCGCTGACGATCATAATATACTTATATGCATCTGCAAAGATATCTGACGGAGTATTCATCAGATGCAAAAGTGGTTTCATAAATAACATAAAGGTAACCGTAAGAAACAGTCCGATCAACAACGAAAGGATTCCTGCCCCTGCAACGGTGCGCCGCATCCCCTGCATATCTCCCGCACCAAACTTCTGTGCTGTGAGAACAGTAAATCCAGCTGTCATTCCAACCACAAATCCATAGATTAGAAACATAATTGTTCCTGTACTTCCAACTGCGGCAAGTGCTTTCGTTCCAACGAACTTACCTACGATCACAGCATCCGCCATATTATAAAACTGCTGGAAGACATTTCCAAGAAAGATGGGAAATGTAAAACTTAAGATCATCTTCATCGGGCTTCCAACAGTCATATCATTCTGTACTGATTTCATGATGTCCTCCTTTTTTCGAAAAACGTGCTTATTATATACTAGTTTTTCCCTGATGTAAATATCCTGAAAAGGAGTTTTTACATTTCTTTCAAAACGTAACGGTTCACTCAAAAATCATCTATATGGGAAGATGCTATTCCAGGAACAGCACTTCTTCCTCCACCAGCTCCAGCGCACCCGGCAGTCCTTTTTCCCGGATCTTCTCCTGATTCTCTCTCTGTACAAACCAGGAGATCACAGGCGGATCTGCCTCTTCATTTGCAGGTTTCAGATAATAATTATCTTCGAAAGGGAGTGCTGCCTTACTCTCTAATAGAAATGGAATCTGATTCTTTCCACATCCTCCCCAGACCGGAACAAAATCATGCGCACGATAACCGATATAGTTGATATTTTCTGGAATATTTCTTTGCTCTGTACGCAACGTAATCCCCCAGTCTATCAGTTCTGCGGTATGCTCATCCACATAAACTGCTCTTGTGAAATTCTTGCATCCGGTCAGACGCGCCGCTTCTTTTCTCTGCGGATTCTGGAACAATTCTTTCGTCTTCCCTGCTGCCACAATCTGCCCCTGGTCGATGATCAGCAGTTCTTTACTGAACCGGTACACTTCATCTCTGCTGTGAGACACCATGATCACAGTACCCTCATAATCTTCAAGAAGTTCCAAAAGTTCCTGCTGCAACCGATCTTTCAGATACATATCAAGTGCTGAAAACGGTTCGTCTAAAAGGATCACATCCGGTTTATAAGCCATGATTCTTGCTAGTGCGACTCTCTGCTGCTGACCTCCGGAAAGCTCTGCCGGGAATCGTTTTTCCAGTCCTGTCAGCTGAAATTTCTCAATCATCTCACGCACACGCTTTGCATTCTCCTGCTTTTTCCCTTTTAATCCGGCGGCGATATTCTTTTCCACCGTCATTGTAGGGAAAAGTGCATAATTCTGAAACAGATAGCCAATGTTACGCTTCTGCGGTTTTAAATTCACTTTATTTTCGCTGTCGTAAACTGTCTTTCCTTCAATTTTGATCAATCCGCTCTCCGGCGGCTCGATTCCTGCAATACTCTTTAGTGTCATGCTCTTTCCACATCCGGATGCGCCGAGGATTCCGATTCGTTTAGAATCACTTTTAAAATCTATGTTCAGCTCAAATGCATTCAGTTTTCTCTGAATCTTTACTTCTATCGCCATCTCTTACCACCTCTTGACATTCTTCATTTTCTTGCCCGAGATCAGATTCATCAGGAAGATCCCCAGGAATGCGATCACCATGACAATCGCAACCCACACGCCCGCTGTCATATAGTCTCCGTCCTGAATGACCATTGCAATCTTCTGCGAGATTGTTCCTGTCTTTCCCGGAATATTTCCGGCAAGCATAGATGTCGCTCCATATTCTCCGAGTGCTCTGGCAAATGTAAGAATCGTTCCGGATGCGATTCCAGGCCCTGCGGTTGGGATCACTACTTTCCAGAAGATTTCTGTATCTGACATGCCAAGTGTCCTTCCTGCATAGATCAGATTCACATCGATCTGTTCCATCGCTGCACGGGCATTTCTGTACATCAGCGGAAATGAAATTACTGTGGCAGCAATGATACATCCAAGCCATGTCTGTACTACTTTGATTCCAAAATTTTCAAATAAAAAGATTCCAAACGGTCTTCTCCTGCTGAAGATCAGTAACAGAAAGAAGCCGGCCACTGTCGGCGGAAGTACCATTGGCAAGGTCAGTATTCCATCTATAATAGCCTTTTTCCCCGGAGTTGTCTTCACAACCTTACGTGCCGCATAGATTCCCAGAAAAAAGGAAAATATCGTAGCTACGATTCCTGTTTTTATTGAAATAAATAATGGGCTCCAATCCAGATTCTTCAGGATTTCCATCATTTCATCCATTCTATCATTCACTCTCCTTTACAACTATAAGAAAAGGGCTGTCCGAAACTTTTCATTTCTAGCAGCCTCTACCTCTATAGTAACACATCCGTTACTATCACACTATCTTTATTCTACATTTGTATCGAAGTAATAAGACTCAAATACTTTCTTTGCATTGTCTGACAGAACAAACTTGATGAAATCATCTGCTGCTGCGTTCTGTGCATCATCAGCCTCATCATTTACTACACGTGCGATCGGATAGATTACATTTCCTGTCAGATCATACCCTACTGTCTGAAGAATATCGAGTTCGTCCTCGAATCCATATGTATCAGAGTAGTAAGTTGTTCCAACTTCACAAGATCCTTCCACTACTGCGGAAAGAACCTTGCTTACGTTGTCCTGCTCGCTGATCTCAAGTCCGCCAAGTGCTTCTGATACTTCTTCTGTTGTGATTGCTGAAGGATCATCCACCTTCGGAAGAACTCCCATATTCATAAGTGCGGTTCTTGTATACTTACCTACCGGTACGCTTCCACCGGCAAGTGCAAAGCTTTCTGCTTCGCTTAAGTTATCAAGTCCTGTTACCTTTGTTCCGCTGTCTTTTCTTGTCACAACTACTACCTGGTTGTTTACAACATTCGCTCTTGTTCCGTCTACTACAAGACTGTCGGACTCGAGCTGATCCATCTGCTTCTGTGCTGCTGAAAAGAAGATATCACACTCATATCCTTCTTCAATCTGTGTCAGAAGTGTACCTGAACTGTCTGCATTGTATGTGATCTTTACGTTCGGATGCTCTTCGTTATACTGTGTTGCGAGCTCATCCATTACATTCTTTAAGCTGGCTGCAATAAATACCTGGATCTCTGTTTCTTCTTCATCACTGACTTTGTTGTCAGTTGCTTCTGTTTTTGCTGTGTCGTCTGTCTTTTCGTCGGCTTTGGATCCACATCCAGCCATAGAAAACACCATTACGGCTGCCATCATTGCTGCTAAAATTCTCTTTTTCATCCTACCTCCTCCTGACAGGCATCTCATTCATAAAAATGTTGTAATTATTCCTGTCTTTTCTTTCTAAATGATGGTCTTATTATAACCGATTTGTTTTATTTTAACAATCGCTTTTCTTGAAAAAGTTGCGATTTACGCAACTTTTTTTCATTAACTGTATTTTAATAATGTCATGTGACCGCTTTTTTCGCTAATATTAGCTTTCTTCTCACATATTGCGTGTAAAAGACAGATCAAGATTCAAATATATCCTTATATCTCTTCTCTGCATATTTCACCACATCTTTTTCCAGCAGTTCATATTTTCTGAGTATGTCTTTCCCTGCTTCGCTTACACTGGCCACACCGCCATGCTTGCCTCCCGGACTTCGCTCTACGACGGTATATCCGAGTTCTTTCTCTGCACTTCTGATCAGGCTCCAGCCCTTGCTGTAAGACATTCCTGTCTTTGCACAGGCGTCTCTTACCGAACCAAGTGTATCGATCTGACGCAGAAGGAATACAATTCCCGGACCGAAGAAGTTCTCATTCTTCTCCAACTGAAGCTTCACTCTCGGACGGATTCTTCTCTCCTTTTCCTTCTCTTTGAAAATCTCACGGAAAGATTCTCCCTGTCCGGAGTAAATCGCTACACCGTTGTCTTCCACCGAAACGAAAATGCGTTCTACATTCAGCGCATCCATGGCGCCTTTAAGTCCACCTTCACCTTCATAAGAAGCAAACTGATCGATCATACTGCGATCCATCAGGATCGGATGTCCTTTTCGTTCTTCCCAGACAGGTACATAGACTTTCTCCTGATCGTTTTCATTTTCTTTCGCTTTTTGCATCAACACACGTACGGTATCTTCTGTGAAAAGAGAAACTCCTGCCGGACAGAAGAAGAATTTCTCACAGCGCGGTTTCAGGTAGTTCATCCCTCGAACTGCTGACGTGATCATCTCTTCCTTCTCATAATCTTCACTGCGAAGGAATACTGCACCAAGCTTCGCCAGTTTCTTCTCCACCTGCTCCGCTTGGTATCCTGTGATCAGCACGATCTCATCCACGCCTGCTCTCTTGAAATTTAAAATCATCTGACGCAGAACCTGGATTCCATCCACCGACTTCATCTTATCATAACTCTTATATCCACCAGATTTTCCTGCTGCCGCAATCACTGCTCCTACCCGCATTTGCATTCTCCTTTCAGCTCACGCTGCTATTTTTATTACTGTTCACACTATATGCAACCAGCAATTCTATCATTATGCCGTTCCGAGATCTTCTTTGCGATCAATATCCTGAAGTTCTCCTGCCTGTACCGGCACAATTTTCAGCGAATCTAAGTTTTCTTTCAATATCTTCTTTCCACCGATATCTCCATCTAACTCCAAAAGTTTATCAAAGAATCTCTTATCCCACAAGACCGGATTGCCATTTCTTGTTCCTTCGCCTGCACAGACGATCTTTCCTGGATTATGAAATGCTGTATTTATGATTCTCTGAATCGTGGATTTTTTTAATCTTGGCTGATCGCAGACACTGAACAGAACTCCTCGAAGCTGTGTTCCTTCTTCTTTCGCATCCTCGATTGCCTTTGTAAGACCGAGCTTTACAGAAAGAGAGATTCCCTTCTCCGGTTCTTTATTGCATACGACGGTGCAGCCTGCTGACTCTGCTGAAAGTGTAATCTCTTCTTTTCCTGTCACTACATAAGACTTGAATCCCTGAAATGCTTCAAATCGGCTGATCGCACTTTCATACATTGCTTCACCTTCTACAACTGCTTTCAGTTTATCTGAACCGAATCGTACGCTCTGTCCTGCTGCCAATAAGATCAGTGCATACTTTCCTCTGCTCTTTTCATAACTACAGACTGCATCGAGCACACCTCCGCCAATCGCCCTTGCTTTGTCTGAGATTGTCCGGCAATGCTCCTGCTTTGCACGAGCATCAATATCTCCGATCTTCAGTCCCTTCGTCACCTGAACACCTGGCTGAAGCATTCCGCGAACGATACCGTCCATCAACGCATAAACCGGCTCTCCGCCTGTAATTGCAACAATCTGTCCTTTTCGTACCAGATCGCCGATCACAGCCTTCGGTTCGATCACTCCATCTGCGGATGCTTTGATCAGACGCTCAATGGAATATCCTCCGACATTTCCCGGAACTCCGGTATTCGGAATCGCACTTCCGTCCCAGATCACATTACCCAGTGTATGTCCTCTCTTTGTCTCGACTACACAATTACAATCTTCTCCGGCAGTAAATCCAGGTCCGACTCCGATCACAAATGGTGCATCTGTGATCTTTGTTCCGAGATTTTTCTTTGCAAGGATGGCATCCACGATTACATCCGGCTGAAACCACTGTATACATTCTGCCTTTGGATCAACGATCACAGGGATATCTCCCTGTTCCATAATCTCCTCTGCTTCTTCCTGATTCTTTGCCAGGCGCGCCGTCATATCTTCTACAACTGCCTCACCTTCATAAACCGCTCTGGAAAATGCAACCAGTCTGCGGACCGTCAATGGCACAGCAATATCTGTCATCATGATCTGATGCCCTGCGCCATATAATCTGGATGCGATTCCTGTTGCCAGGTCTCCCGCACCTTTAATCAATATCTTCATCTCAATACTTCCCATCTATTTTCCTGAGAATCTTCTATGATTCTCCGTTATTTTCTAATTTATTTATGTTCAAGAATAATCTCTGCACTTTTTCTACAATATTTATTACAGCTTATAAGATGTCACAAATATATTTTTAATTCCATTTTCATGTAAACACTTTGCAATCTTACATGCTCTTTTCTGCAGTTCTTTTGTATCTGCCTTATTCAACACAACAATATACTCCGCCTGCTTCGGACAGCCTTTTCGCCCGCCCTGTTCATGACATGCAAGCTTTATCAGGTCCTCTTCTGTCACCCGATCTTCCTGCTGTTTTCCAAGAAGCTCTGCTGCCTTTTCGCTTCGAAAACAAATCTCTTCGAGCTTTTGATCCAAAGCGTCCATTCCATAAACGGAAAATACATGTGTTGTCTGTGGCAGGAGCACAGGTTCTTGTTCTCCCGGTACTTTTAACGGCAGCATTCGCGCACCGTCCGCTTCAACAAGTAATGGCACATTCCAGCTTTCTATCTCTGCCAGAATCAACTCCGGAACGCAGCTCATTTTCCCTTTTTTCGCTCTTGTCCCAATCCAGGCCTGTCCATATTGTTCAAGGCATTCCTTCACTCGTTCAAGCAGTGCTTTCCCTTTACAGATCCACTCTTCCTCTTCAGCCACACAGCTCCATGGAGTCGTCTCTTCTTTCATATGAGTTGTTGTAAGAACAATTGCTTTTTTCCCCAACAGCGCATACTCTTCTGCAAGCCTTCTCAATGTAGAGGTCTTTCCTCCTGCACCGACAGCAGCTATCATCGGACATTCTATATAGTCAGGCTTTACTACCGATAAGAAAGATTCTGCTTCATAAAGTCTGCCATCTCTGAAATAACTTATCACTTCTACAGACCTTCTTTCTATATTCTGCATCTTTTGAAAAGAAGATAGCCCACAGGCAGATGCCTGTGAGCTATCTTTCTCACGTATGATCACTCTGGTCTCACTCTATTTCCACCGGAGCAATCTCACATAAACCTTCTGCTATTATCTTAACAGATATGTGTAGTCCTTGCAAACAGTCTCCATTACTTTCTGAAGTGCTTCCGGAATCTTTGTCTCTTCTCCAAGTGTCCAGTCGAGGATCTCTCCACAGAAACGAACCTTGCAGTGTACTGCATCTTTATCCAGTACCGTGAATCCCTGATTCTTGCTGTCTGCCATATCGTTCTCGTCCATGAATAATGTGAATTTATCCAGGTACGGAGCACTGTCGTACGGACAGAAGCTCTTACAGTTACCACACTCATTACACATGTAATCTACGTGGATGATCTGATGTTTCTCCAGTCCCGGAACCTTGATTGCTACATTTGCTCTGTTCGGGCAAACTTCCTTACAATTCTCACAGATTCCTGCACAGTTAAGACATCTCTTAGCCTCTGTGCTGTCTTCGCGTACGTCTTCGAGGTTACCCTTTCTCTCGTATACAACAGCTTCATCTGTCTCTGCATCGAAATCTCTTACAAGAGTCTCTCCAATCACTGCCTGAGCAGCTTTGAGACCATCACGGATACCTTCTACTACTGTAGCCGGTCCGCCAAGTCCGTCACCAACAACGTAAACGTTCTCTACGTTTGTCTCTAATGTCTCTTCATTTACAAGAGCACGTCCTCTGTCATTTACGTTGATTCCATTTGCCTCGTAAAGAGCAGTCGGAACTTTTTCACCAACAGCTGCGATCACTGTATCAGCCGGGATCTCTTTGAGTTCTCCCGTCTTAACAACGCCTCTTCTTCCAGAAGCATCCATATCGCCAAGAACCATAACTTCGCAGATCAGTTTTCCATTCTCAAGTTTAACAGGAGAAAGGAGTTCCATGAATTCTACGCCGTCCTCTACTGCCATTACCAGCTCTTCTTCGTCTGCCGGCATATAGCGTTTTGTTCTTCTGTATACAAGATATACATGTTCAACGCCTGTTGTACGTTTTGCTGCTCTTGCTGTATCCATTGCTGTGTTACCACCACCGATAACTACAACGTTCTTACCGATATCAAGTTTTCCGTCATTTGCCTTGAAGTCAGCCAGGAACTCGAGTGCATTCTTAGCTTCACCCTGCTCAAGTCTTAATACTCCAGGCTCAGAAGCTCCTACTGCAAGGATCACTGTTGTAAATCCTTCTGCTTTCAGCGCTGCTGTATCTTTTACTTCTGTGTTCAGACGAACTTCAACACCCATCTTCTCAAGAAGTGCTGCATCTTTATCAATAGATGTTCCCGGAATTCTGAATTCTGGGATCACGTGGCGAACAACACCGCCGAGAGCGTCGTTCTTCTCAAATACTGTAACTGCCATTCCGGCTCTGCGCAGGAAGTAAGCAGCTGCCATACCAGCCGGTCCTCCACCGATCACTGCTACCTTACCTTCTTTTGTGATCGCAGGTGCTGTCAGCTTGTTCATCAGTGCTTCGTATCCGTTCTGAGCTGCCTCAAGCTTCATCTCACGGATATGTACCGGTGACTCATAGAAGTTACGTGTACATTTGCCCATACAAGCATGTGCACAGATTGTTCCTGTAATGAATGGAAGTGGATTCTTCTCTGTGATAACATCCATAGCTTCTTCATATTTACCAGCTTCTACAAGCTGCAGATATGTTGTGATATCCTGGTGGATCGGGCATCCTTCTTTACAAGGAGCGATGAAGCAGTCGATCAGCGGAACCTGTTTGTTGATCTTTCTGGACGGAAGCGGTTTTACAGCCTTTACATGATATGGGCTTGTCTTTGCTTCTTCAACCAGTTTCTCTGTCTTGGCAGCGTCGATACCTGTGAATACAACGCCTTCTTTCTCAAGAAGTCCTGCAATCTGGCAAAGTCTGTCATATCCGCCTGGTTTCAGGATTGTTGTAGCCATTGTTACCGGCCAAATTCCTGCATCGATGATTCCTTCGATGTTATGGAAATCTGCACCACCTGAGTAGGAGATTCTCAGTTTTCCGCCGAAATCTCTTGCCAGCATATTTGCTACGGAAATGGAAAGTGGATACAGAGATTTTCCTGACATATACATCTCTTCACTTGGAAGTTCATTCTGTTTTACATCAACCGGGAATGTGTTTGTGATCTTCACACCAAACTCCAGGTTTCTTTCCTGACAGACAGCGATCAGTCTGTTCAGCATCGGAACAGCATCCTCGTACTGCAGGTCGTCTTTGAAGTGGAAGTCACCGAATGCGATATAATCGTATCCCATGTCATCCATTGTCTTTCTTGCATACTCGTATCCAAGAAGTGTCGGGTTACATTTGATAAATGTATGGAATCCCTTTTCTGTGATCAGATACATTGCGATCTTCTCAATTTCTTCCGGAGGGCATCCGTGAAGTGTAGAGATTGTAACAGAATTACAGATATCACCAGAAATGCTTTCGATATCTTCTGCTGTCACTTTCTCGAACAGGTCAACATGCTCAAGAAGATAAGCCTTGCAGTGCTTGAAAATCTCTGAATCCTGTGCATGCTGCATTGTGTTCAGGAATGTGTCAACCTTCTCTGATTTGATTCCGGCAAGATCATATCCAACACTGATGTTGAACTGGAATCCGTCCATGCTTCCAAGTCCGAATTCTTTTGAGATCACTTTCAGAAGGAACCATGCTTTGATGTACTCCTCCATTGCCTGTGGAACAAACAGCTCTGTAGACCACTCACAGTTGTAGCACTCGTCATCAGCCTTGATACATGGTCTGTTGATGCATGCTGCAAGCTCGTCTCCATCCATTACCTGAACTGTCTTCAGCTCGAAGAAACGGCTTCCTGTGTAGTAAGCTGCGATAATATTCTGTGTCAGCTGAGTGTTTGGACCTGCTGCCGGTCCGATTGGTGTCTCAAGATCGCGCCCGAAGATTGTGCGGTTGAACTTGCTGTCCGCATGATATGGATGACGCTCTCCAAATACTGTTCCATTCTCTTTGTACTCTGTCAATGTCCAGTTTAAAAGCTGTTCAAATGACATAGGTCTCATAATTTCACTCATACTTTTTACCTCTCTTTTTTCTTTTATCACGGAAAACCTGCCATCGGCAGGTTCTTCCGTAATGATTAAATCTTTGAAATCTCTGACAGATCATTCCCCAAGAACCTGTCTTTTCTCAAAAATCTGTTTCCTTTTATTTTATCTCCGGCTTTGGATCTTTCGGAAGAACCAGATTCAAAATAACTGCAAAAATTGTCGCCAGTACAACCGGTGATGATGCAAATGTGTTATTGATGATGGACTGGAAGTTCTCAAGTCCCATTGTCATTCCTAATCCATTGTAAATTGTTGATGTCATCTGATTTAAGCATCCGTTACTTAAGGATACACCCATACCGATTGCAATAGATAATCCTGCAACTGTTGTATTTCTTGTAGACATACCTTCACTTACAAGAAGCTTGATACCTGTCATTGCGATACCTGCGAATACAGATGCTACTGCTCCACCAAGTACACACTGAGGAATTGTTCTCAGAAGTGCTGAGAATTTCGGAATCAATCCTGCAATCAGAAGGATAAATGCTGAAAGTGAAAATACCTTTCTTGCTACAACTTTTGTAGAACCAACAATACCTACGTTCTGGCTGTAAGTTGCTGTCGGAGGACATCCGAAACATGCACTTACGATATTACTGATACCATAACCGATGATACCACCGTTGAGCTCCTGGTCAGTAGGAAGACGATCCATACCACCACTTGTTGTAGCGGAGAAATCTCCCATTGCCTGAATGGAATTGACAAGGAACAAAATCGCCAGCGGGATAATCGCTGAGATATCGAATTTTACACCGAAAGCGAACGGTTGTGGAAGCTGGAACCAACCTGCGTTTGAAAGTGCTGAAAAATCAACCATTCCAAAGCACAATGCAAGTACATATCCACAGACCAGACCGATCAGGATAGATGCAAGTTTGAAAAGTCCTTTTCCGTAATGGTTCAGACCGATTACGATTGCCAGTGTTACAAGGGATACAAGCCAGTTCTGCCAGGAACCATAAACAAGTGCTGCTGTCTGACCTCTCTGCTCTACGATCACTTCATATGTGTTCGCGGAGTTTCCTGCCATGTAGTTAATGGCTGTCTTATAAAGAGACAGACCGATCGCAAAGATAACAGTTCCGATTACCAGTGGTGGGAACACCTTTCTGATCTGCTTAATAGTAAGTCCAACGATAATTGCTACAATACCACCTACGATCATCGCGCCAAAAATCGTGTTAACGTCCTGAGCCTGTGCTGCAATTGCTGTCATTGTCGGAACATAAGCAAAACTTACACCGATGATGACCGGAAGTCCGGATCCAAGATGGATCTTATTTCCATACAGCTGAAGGAATGTTGATAATGCTGCAAATACAAGTGACATCTGGATCAAGAGACCCATGTTTACATTTCCGCCTGCATTATTCGCTGCATTTGCAACCAGAATTGCCGGTGTAACACATCCTACAACTGCTGCAAGTACATGCTGGGCAGCAAGCGGAAGTATCTGACCAAATGTCGGGTTACCATCCCACTTAAACAGTTCTTCGTTTCCTCTGCGAGGTGCTTCTGATTTCTTTTCTTTCATTATTTTATTGTCCTTTCCGGTTAGTTTTGACGAAATGTGCGATCAAAGATACTGTCCACATCTGTTATATATGTTAACATTAATGAACAGTATCCGTCAATCTAAGCCTAACGACTGTTGATACGTTTTCCAAGTTCGGCTGCTGCCTGTCTGCAGTCTGCCATAACTTTCGCTTCGTCAATCTCTGTCAGTCTTCTGTCTTTCATCAATACTTTACCGTTTGCAACAGTTGTCACAACATCGTGTCCAGTTACTCCGAATACAAGGTGACCATTGATGTTATTCTCATTCATTGGTGTCAGCGGATTGTAATTAACAATGATCACATCTGCTGCTGCGCCTTCTTCAAGAACTCCAAGCTCCTGGTCGAAATAACGTCCTGCAATCTTTGCATTGTTCTCAAACAGCATTGTCGGAACTTCTCCCCATGCTGCATTTGGATCGCAAAGGTGATGTTTATGAAGAATATTTGCTACTTTGAAGGATTCCATCATATCATGTGTATATCCATCTGTTCCAAGTCCTGTAAGGATTCCTCTGTGTACAAGTTCCATTGTCGGAGGGCATCCGCAGGCATTTCCCATATTGGATTCCGGATTATGAACAACCATTGTGTTTGTATCTTTGATCAGATCCATCTCATGTGGGTTGATGTAGATACAATGTCCAAGCAGTGTCTTCTCTCCAAGAATATTGAAGTCCATCAGGCGGTCAACAATTCTCTTTCCATAATGTTTCAGGCAGTGATGCAGATCTTCAATTCCTTCTGCAACATGAATATGATAACCAACTTCATCCGGTTTGTTTGCTGCTGCAAGTTCCATTGTCTCATCTGAGATTGTGAACTGTGCATGCATACCCATCATTCCGGCGATCATTCCGCTGTCATCCTTCAGTGCATGACGAATAAATTCTGCATTCTCCATTACAGACTCTCTGGCTTTGTCTTTTCCATCTCTGTCAGAAACTTCATAACAGAGACAGGAACGAATTCCTGTTTCCTTCGCTGCTCTCTCAATTTCAAATAAGGAACCTTTGATAGCTCCAAAGCTTGCGTGATGGTCAAATACTGTTGTCACACCGTTCTTAATAGAATCAATATAAGTAGCCATAGCACTTAAATAAGTATCATTCAGTGTCAGGTTTCTATCCAGTGTCCACCACATTCCTTCAAGAATGCTGAGTAATCCTGTTGGATTGTATCCATTAATAGCAAGTCCTCTTGCAAAAGAACTATAGATATGCTCATGAGTATTAATGAATGCCGGCATGATCACTCCGCCTTTTGCATCAATAAACTCTGCATCTGGATAAGCCTTCTTCAACTCATCTGTCGGTCCAACCTTACAGATTACTTTACCATCAATTGCTACTGCGCCCTCTTCCATATAAGGACATTCAGGGTTTCTTGTCACAACTCTACCATTACCTAAGATCAACATAATTGTAACCTCTCCTTTTTATGAATTTCTACACTTTGATGTTAAAATGCCATCTGCCTGTTATGTGCATTTCGTACATCAACGTCTCTGTTACACATAGAATAACATCTAAATTGTCTAAATGCAATAAGAAATCTAAAAAAGTTTTTTGTTACCTAAAAATTTTTTAGGAAAGGTATTGACTATCGTGATTTTTATGATATTATGGGATTATGAAGACAGAAAGCATGTAGAAAGGCAGGTGGACATATGCGTCATACCTTAGATTTTCTTAAGCAGCTTGCACACGGACTTGCAATACAATTTGGAAGTTCCTGTGAGATTGCAATTCATGATTTGAAGACAAAAGATCTGGAGAGATCGATCGTGTACATCGAGAACGGACATGTATCGAACCGACAGACCGGAGATGGTCCTTCAGGAATTGTTCTTGAGACACTTCAGTCGGATCCGTCAACGATTCATGATAAGCTTTCCTATCTTACTAAAACAGAAGATGGACGGATCTTGAAATCGAGTACCTTCTATATAAGAGACGATGACGGATCGGTCTCATACATCTTCTCATTAAACTATGACATCACAGCTTTTACAGCTGCGAGTACAGCAATTCAGTCTTTGATCGCTACGAAAGACAATCTTCCGGATCTTACAGGTGATTCGCCACGACGGATCACACATAATGTAAATGAACTTCTGGATCTGTTGATCGAGCAGGCCGTTGCAAAAGTCGGAAAGCCTGTTGCATTGATGAACAAAGATGACAAAGTTGCTGTTGTCCAGTATCTGGATCATGCCGGTGCTTTCCTTATTACAAAGTCCGGCGATAAAGTTTCTTCGTATTTGGGGATATCGAAATTCACACTTTACAGTTACATGGGCAAATGACACGTATTAATTTAAGGAGGTCACTACAATGGAAACTATCAAATGGGCAGTAAACGAAATGCCAAAAACAGATGACTCTCAGCTTCAGGTAATGTCACTTGAGAATGTAGCGAAAGCTCGCGCATTTCATGAGAGCTTCCCGCAGTACAGTGTTACACCACTTGCAAAACTGGATCACATGGCTGCATACCTTGGACTGAAAGAGGTCTATGTAAAAGATGAGTCTTATCGTTTCGGACTGAACGCATTTAAAGTACTCGGCGGATCTTTCGCAATGGCTCGCTACATTGCAAAGCAGACAGGAAAGGATGTTTCAGAACTTCCTTACAACGTTCTTACATCTGACGAACTGCGTAATGAATTCGGACAGGCTACTTTCTTCACTGCAACAGATGGTAACCACGGACGTGGTGTTGCATGGGCAGCGAACAAGCTTGGACAGAAATCTGTAGTACTTATGCCGAAGGGATCCACTCAGACAAGACTGAACAACATCCTGAAAGAAGGAGCGAAAGCTACGATCGAAGAGGAAAACTACGACGAATGTGTTCGTATGGCTAACGCTATGGCAGAGAAGACAGAGAACGGCGTAATGGTTCAGGATACAGCCTGGGACGGATATGAAGAGATTCCGGCATGGATCATGCAGGGATACGGAACAATGGCTAACGAGGCTGATGATCAGCTTCATGAAGCTGGATGTGAGCGTCCGACACATGTATTTATTCAGGCTGGTGTTGGTTCACTCGCCGGAGCAGTTCAGGGATTCTTCGCTAACCGCTATCCGGAAAATCCACCGAAAGTTGTTGTTGTTGAAGCTGAGCCTGCTGCCTGTCTTTACAAAGGAGCCTGTGCTAAGGACGGAGCTATCCGCATCGTAGACGGAGACATGGTTACAATCATGGCTGGTCTTGCCTGTGGGGAGCCGAACACAATTTCATGGGATATCTTGAAAAACCACGTTGATACATTTATCGCAACACCTGACTGGGTTGCTGCCAAAGGTATGCGTATGCTTGCTGCACCTTTCAAAGGTGATCAGCCTGTTACTTCCGGAGAATCCGGAGCCGCACCGTTTGGAACACTTGCGTGCATCATGACAATGGATGAGTACAAACCGCTCAGAGAGCACCTTGGACTGGATGAGAACTCAAAAGTACTTCTCTTCTCTACTGAGGGAGACACTGATCCGGATAGATACAAATCAATTGTCTGGGACGGAAATGAGAGATAATCATTTCTCGCAATATAATTAAGAAGAAACTGTAACACCAAAACAAGATTTTATTTCAAAAGGAGAAGAACAATGGATCTTAACAAAATCAAAGAGTATGCAAAAGGCTATGAGAAAGACATGACTGCTTTCCTTCGTGCTATCGTAAAAAATCCAGGAGAAAGCTGTGATGAGAAAGCTCACGTAGAGACAATCGCTGCTGAGATGAAGAAAGTTGGATTTGACGAAGTTGTCATCGACCCACAGGGAAATGTTATGGGATTCATGGGAACTGGCGACAAGATCATCGCATTTGACGCACATATTGATACAGTAGGTATCGGTAACATCGATAACTGGAAATTCGATCCATACGATGGATACGAGACAGAGACAGAGATCGGTGGACGTGGAGTATCTGACCAGTGTGGCGGTATCGTATCTGGTGTATACGGAGCAAAGATCATGAAAGATCTCGGACTCATTCCAGAAGGATACAAAGTAATGGTTGTTGGTACAGTTCAGGAAGAAGACTGTGACGGACTTTGCTGGCAGTACATCATCAACGAAGACAAGATTCGTCCGGAGTTCGTAGTTTCTACAGAGCCTACAGACGGTGGTATCTACCGTGGACAGAGAGGACGTATGGAAATCCGTATCGATGTTAAGGGAGTTTCCTGTCACGGTTCTGCTCCGGAGCGTGGAGACAACGCGATCTACAAGATGGCTGACATTCTTCAGGATGTTCGTGCTCTTAACGAGAACGATGACGCTGACGAGACAGAGATCAAAGGTCTTGTTAAAATGCTTAACCCGAAATTCAACCCTGACTACGAAGAGGCTCGTTTCCTTGGACGTGGAACAGTTACAACATCTCAGATTTTCTACACATCACCAAGCCGTTGTGCAGTAGCAGATTCCTGTGCTGTATCTCTTGACCGTCGTATGACATTCGGAGAGACATGGGAGAGCTGCTTAGATGAGATCCGTAACCTGCCAAGCGTTAAGAAATACGGTGATGACGTTGTTGTTTCTATGTACAACTATGATCGTCCGTCCTACACAGGATGTGTATACGAGATCGAGTGCTACTTCCCAACATGGGCTATTCCGAAGGATCACAAAGTAACTAAGGCTCTTGAGAAAGCTTACACAGGACTTTACGGAGATCAGAGAATCGGTGCTGCTGACACACTTGAGATGCGTCAGGCTCGTCCTCTGACAGATAAGTGGACATTCTCTACAAACGGTGTTTCTATCATGGGTAGAAACGGAATCCCATGTATCGGATTCGGACCTGGAGCTGAGGCTCAGGCTCACGCACCAAACGAGATGACATGGAAACAGGATCTCGTAACATGTGCTGCAGTATACGCTGCACTTCCACTGTCTTACGCTGAGTAATTCAGTATTTGCTTAAGCTTTTGCGTGTGATCACGCAACGTTTTCATTGAACCTATGGCGTTCTGACCGGATAATTTCCGGCCGGAACTGCCTTGGCTAATAAACCTAAAAACAAATAATTCATTTTAATCAGGAGGATTTTAAAGATGGACGCAAAATTACAGGGATATATTGACAAACTGAACGCACTCAACTTCAAAGAGATGTACAATGGTGACTTCTTCCTTACATGGGAGAAAACAGACGACGAGATCGAGGCTGTATTTACAGTAGCTGATGCTCTTCGTTACATGAGAGAGAACAACATTTCCACAAAGGTATTCGAGAGCGGACTTGGAATTTCTCTGTTCCGTGACAATTCCACACGTACACGTTTCTCTTTCGCTTCTGCTTGTAACCTTCTTGGTCTTGAGGTTCAGGATCTTGACGAAGGAAAATCTCAGGTTGCTCACGGTGAGACAGTTCGTGAGACAGCTAACATGATCTCCTTCATGGCTGACGTTATCGGTATCCGTGATGACATGTACATCGGAAAAGGTAACAAATACATGCACGAAGTTGTTGACGCTGTAACAGAAGGAAACAAGGACGGAATTCTTGAGCAGAAACCTACACTTGTAAACCTGCAGTGCGACATTGACCACCCAACACAGGCTATGGCTGATATGCTTCACATCATCCATGAGTTCGGCGGAGTTGAGAACCTGAAAGGCAAAAAACTTGCTATGACATGGGCTTACTCACCATCTTACGGAAAACCACTTTCTGTTCCACAGGGAATCATCGGTCTGATGACACGTTTCGGAATGGACGTTGTTCTTGCACATCCAGAAGGATACGAAGTATTCGAGGATGTTGAGAAAGTTGCTGAAGAGAACGCTAAGAAATCAGGCGGATCCTTCAAGAAGACTAACAACATGGCTGAAGCATTCAAAGATGCTGATATCGTATATCCAAAGAGCTGGGCTCCATTTGCAGCTATGGAAAAACGTACAGAGCTTTATGGAAACGGAGATACAGAAGGTATCAAAGCTCTTGAGAAAGAACTTCTTGCTCAGAATGCAGAGCACAAAGACTGGGCTTGTACAGAAGAGCTCATGGCTACAACAAAAGACGGAAAAGCTCTTTACATGCACTGTCTGCCAGCTGACATCTCAGGCGTAAGCTGTGAAGAAGGTGAAGTTGACGCTTCCGTATTCGATCGTTACAGAGATCCACTTTACAAAGAAGCTAGCTTCAAACCATACATCATCGCAGCTATGATCTTCCTTGCTAAATTCGAGAACCCACAGGAAATCCTGAAGAAGCTCGAAGAAAGAGGAATGTCCAGAATTTTTGAGTAAGTTTAAATTTCTCAGACAAAAATAGTTTCACAGTTACCTTAATTAGTAACTTATTGTACAGGCCTGAATCTTTCAGACCTGTACAATACCTTTACAGTAAATACGGAGGATCCTAAAATGGAAAAGAAAAAACGTATTGTCATTGCCCTCGGCGGAAATGCCCTTGGCAATACTCTTCCTGAGCAGATGGCTGCTGTTAAGATTACAGCACGCGCGATCGTAGACCTGATTCAGGAAGGCTGCGAAGTAGTCGTAGCACACGGCAATGGTCCTCAGGTTGGTATGATCAACAACGCTATGATCGCATTAACACATGAGGATGAGAAACAGCCAAACACACCACTTTCTGTATGTGTTGCAATGAGCCAGGCTTACATCGGATATGACCTGCAGAATGCCCTGAGAGAAGAATTGTTCAACAGAGGAATCCATGATATTCCGGTTGCTACAATGATCACTCAGGTTCGTGTAGATGCTGATGATCCGGCTTTCGAGACACCATCCAAGCCAATCGGTAAATTCCTTTCTAAGGAAGAAGCTGATGTTATGGCTAAGAAATATGATTATATCATGAAAGAAGATGCAGGACGCGGATACCGTCGTGTTGTAGCTTCTCCAAAACCGCAGGAGATCGTTGAGATCGGTACAATCCGTACAATGGTTGACTCCGGTGACCTTGTAATTGCCTGTGGCGGCGGTGGAATCCCGGTTATGCGCCAGGGCAACCACCTCAAAGGTGCAAGTGCAGTTATTGATAAAGACTTTGCCAGTGCTCTCCTTGCCAAAGAGCTCGACGCAGACTTCCTTATCATTCTGACTGCTGTAGAGAAAGTTGCATTGAACTACGGAAAGCCGGATGAGAAATGGCTTGACGATGTGACAGTTGAAGAAGCGAAACAGTATGTAGAAGAAGGACATTTCGCTCCTGGTTCTATGCTTCCTAAGGTACAGGCAGCTCTTGACTTTGCTGAATCCAAACCTGGAAGACAGTCACTGATCACACTGCTTGAGAAAGCAAAAGACGGAATTCTTGGTGAGACTGGAACAAGAATCCACCTTTAATATTGAAAAATCGATTGAATAAGTCAATTACTTAAAACTCCTAAAATAGAAAATGAAAAAACCTCAGAGAACGGTGCTGCAACACCCGAACCTGAGGTTTTTTCATGTGCTCCAAACTTTTTTAAAGTCCAAACTCCTTTAATAATTTTTTCTGATACTCCCTGTCTGCAGCTGCTTTGAGAATCTCATCAGTTCTGTTCAGTTCGGACAATTTCAAAATCAGTTGATTAATCCTGTTTTCTCCAAGAGCTTCCCCTTCTTCTCTTTTTTCATCTAATTCATCTTTCATTAATTCTAATAACGCATTACACATATCTCTTTTTCCCTCCTTTAGCCGATTCTTGTTTGCTTTTACTATGATCTCCATAACAGCCTGATACAGCTGATCGTCTTTGTTCTTTTTATAATCCTCTAAAAGCTGTCTGGTAACAGACATGTCTTTCAGGGTATCTGTCAAACTATATAACCAGAGATTTTTCTCCGGTGACAACCGATTTGTTACAAGAATCTGAATCGGTAAGATATCTCCAATTACATAATAAATCCCTTCTTCCGGATTATCAATAGTGTAGTGGCGTACTTCTTTCAAATGTCGGATCAGTTCTCTTGGATATCGTTTTGACACTAAGGTGATTGTCAGCTCTTGAATCGGAATTTCATTTACCTTCCCTGTATCTGCTTTATAAAAATTCGTATATCCATATCCCTTATAGAAATCGTCCACGGAAAGTGAATCAGATGGTGATTTATATTCGATAATATTATACTTGCGGAATATTTTCCCAATATTTTTATGGATCGGTTCCGTATCCTTCTTTTTAATGATCAACACATCAATTGCCATTGGCTTTGAACTTAATAGATACT
>OGKA01000637.1_pt1 | contig 36363 bp, 23 predicted proteins | sample 1572211 | NCBI WGS metagenome assembly OGKA01 (sample SAMEA2582125, study PRJEB24529) | metagenome | biome: Human gut stool | place: China | collected 2011 | reverse complement strand
GGGGAGTTCCTGTCTGCTACAAGCACTTGCTTGTAGGGGCAGGAACTCTGCGATTGGATTTTCACCTTGGGAACAGGTTTGGTGAAAAATCCATAACGGGCTTTCTTTTAGTGAATTCTTCCTCCTTATAGTCCCGCATCTTAACGTTTCCGGGTCTCTTGGGAGTATTCCCAAGGGCAAATGGCCCAAGGCCTGCGGATTGTCTCTCCATCGAATCGAATCTCTGCTTTATGCCACCAACGGAGCCTTGGCGGCACCCGGTTCTGAACTCAAGATTAATTTTTTCCTTGTGACTTAGTATAAATTGTTTTTACGGCCTGTTTGTTCAAATAGGGCAGGGTCAAGTACTTATAAACGGATATGATGATACTGAACAGAAGTTTCTTCGTCTCTCACGCTTTTGGGTCTCTGCCGGCAAATTCAACTGACAATGCTTGCATATCTGAAAGAAACAGGCTATCTTTGCTGGGACAAAGTGACCTGCATGAAGATGAGACAATATTTCTATCTGACCCTCCTTACGCTCCTTCTCATGGCCTGCACGGCAGACAGCGGGAAGAAATATGTGATCGGTGTCTCACAGTGTTCGGAAGACATCTGGCGTGACAAGCTCAACAGCGAGCTGGTCATGAGTACCTACCAGCACGACAACATTACTTTGAAGTTCGCCTCGGCCAATGACAACGACCGGCTGCAGGCGAAGCAGATCAACCAGTTCGTCAAGGATGGGGTCGACCTGCTTATCGTCTCCCCCAACCAGATACATACCATCTCTTCCGTCATCGACGAGGCTTATGACAGGGGAATCCCTGTCATCCTGTTCGACCGCAAGACCGACTCGAAGAAGTACACGGCTTTCATCGGGGCAGACAACTACGAGGCAGGGCACGAGATGGGTGCGTTCATCGCTCGGCAGCTGAAGGGAAAGGGCAATGTCGTAGAGATATGCGGACTGGAAGGGTCGTCGCCTGCCATCGAACGCAACCGCGGCTTCATGGATGCCGTCAGCGGTTTTCCGGGCATCAGGGTCGTCGACCGGCGCTATGCCGACTGGCTGAAAGACCGTGGGGCGGCTGCAATGGACAGCATTCTGGCTGGTGGACAGCACGTGGATTATGTCTTTGCACAGAACGACCGCATGGCGATCGGTGCCTTGCAGGCGGCAGAACGGCATGGCATAAGGGGGATGAGGATTGCAGGCATTGACGCTCTTCCCGTCCCCGGAGGCGGTATGGAGAACGTTCGCGACGGCAGGATGGAGGCTTCCTACATCTATCCGACCCGTGGCGACCTCGTCATGCAGCTGGCCGTCAATATCCTTGGGAAGAAGCCTTACCGGCGCGACAATTACCTGAAGGGTGCTCTTGTCACCCGCGACAATGCCAACGTGCTGCTCATGCAGAACGAGGAGATGAAGAAGCAGACGGCTCATCTCAATTCACTCCATGGCAAGGTGGATGTCTATCTGGCACAGTACAACCACCAGAAAGTATATCTCCTGCTTTTCAGTGTCATCATCATCCTGCTGATTGGAATCATGGTCTATGCCTATCGGACGACCGTCATGCGCCGGCATATCGAGGAGGAGGCCACGACTGCCAAGCTGCAGTTCTTCACCAACATCAGCCATGAGCTGCGCACGCCGCTGACACTGATAGCCGACCCCGTGGAATACATCATCCATGATCCGAACCTCAGTCCGCAGCAGCGCAGTATGCTCCAGATCGTACAGCGCAATGTGGCTGTGCTCAGCCGGCTGGTGAGCGAGATACTTGATTTCCGCAAGATACAGAACGGAAAGATGCGTCTGCACCTCTCTGACTTCAATCTCTCCGAGTGTATGCGGCAGTGGCTCGACCTCTTCGCCACGTCGGCCCGGAAGAAGCACATCACCCTGCAGCTCAGCGTACCGTCGGCCCTACCCATGCGTGCCGACTGCGACAAGCTGGAACGTATCTGCTATAATCTGCTCAGCAATGCCATGAAGTACACGCCCGAAGGAGGCTGCATCGGCTTTGCTGCTTCCGTGGAGGCTGACAAAGTGAAGATTATGGTGAGCGACAATGGCTGCGGCATTGCACAGAACGACCTGCCTTATGTCTTCGACCGGTTTTATCAGGCCGGCAATGCCGGACATGGAACAGGCATCGGTCTGGCACTGGTAAAGGCGTTTGCCGGCCTGCACCACGGCGAAGTGACGGTGGAGAGCAAGGAGGGAGAAGGCTGCACGTTTACAGTCTGTATGCCGCTCCGTCAGCCCGGAGAGGTAAGTGTGCAGAGTTTTCGGCAGCCTGCTGCTCCCGTCATCGATATGGAAGAAAACACGGACGTGCCCAACCAGGCACGACATATCGACGACCTCATCCAGCCCGATGAGTCCGACAAGCCGGAAGTACTCGTAATTGATGACAACAGCGACATCCGCACTTACCTCCGTTCGGCACTCTCCCCTATATATAAGGTGAGCGAGGCGGTCGACGGAAAGAGCGGGCTGGAGCTGGCACGTCGGATAATGCCCGATCTGGTCGTCTCGGACATCATGATGCCGGTCATGGACGGTCTGGAGTTCTGCCGTCAGTTGAAGCAGGATCCTCCCGTCAGTCACATCCCCGTCATCCTCCTTACCGCCCGGAGTCTTGACGAACAACGTGCCGAGGGCTATGAGTACGGAGCTGATGCCTATATCTCCAAACCTTTCTCGCTGCGGCTTCTTCTCTCGCGCATAGACAACCTCATCCAGAGCCGGAAGAAACTCGGCCAGCTGTTCTCTAACAGTGATGGAACCGAAGGTTTTGACAGGTTTGCGAACGAAACAGACAAGACTTTCATGACTCAGTTACGCAAGATCATCCAGGAAAATCTCGGCGACAGCGAGTTCAATGTAGAGCGGATCGGCGATGAAATCGGCCTTTCCCGTGTGCAGCTCTATCGGAAGGTGAAAGCTCTGACGGGTCATTCTCCCGTCGAGATGCTGCGCAAGGCCCGCCTCGCCCGGGCCCGTCATCTGTTGCAGACCACCGAGAAGACGGTGGCAGAAGTAGCGTATTCCGTCGGCTTCTCCACTCCCAGCTATTTCTCGAAGTGCTACAAGGATGAGTTCGGAGAGAACCCGAAGCGGTAAGAATCCTTCCCTTTCTACTTTCATGGAGAGTACCGGGATGCACTTTTTAGCATAAATCGTTCATTTGTTACAATTATCCTTTTCGGGTAACATTTGTTCTATGTGAAGAACGATAATTGCATAAGAATCTTCCTTGTTGATGGTAATTTTGCAGCAGAAGTTCATAAATCCAGAATTACTAACATCAAACATTTTCTAATGGAAGACCTAAGGAAAATTATTGCAAGTGCAGTCTTGTTCATGTTCTGTTCGCTCCTCTATGCACAGAACAGAATCACTGCCAGTGGTACCATCGTAGATGAAACGGGTACGCCCGTCATCGGTGCTACAGTCATGGAGAAAGGTACTGCCAATGGAACCGTAACGGACATTGACGGTAACTTCAGTCTAAACGCCAGTGAGGGCACTCCTCTCACCATCTCTTACATCGGTTACTCCACCATCGAGGTGAAAGCGGCAGCAAAGATGAACATCCAGCTGAAGCAGGAAGCCAACGAGCTGAACGAAGTCATTGTGACAGGTTATACTACTCAGCGCAAGGCTGACCTGACCGGTGCCGTCGCTGTGATGGACATGAAAGGTGCGATGAGCAAGTCGGAGCCCAATATGCTCAGTTCCATGCAGGGAAAGCTGGCAGGTGTCAATATCGTTACGGATGCTGCTCCGGGCGGCGGTGGCTCGTCTATCCATGTTCGTGGCATGAGTACAATCAACGCTTCCAATCCGCTCTACATCATCGACGGTGTGGCTACCAGCGAGAACCTAAACTCTCTGAATCCGGCTGACATCGAGAGTATTCAGGTCCTCAAGGACGCTTCTTCCGCTTCCATCTACGGTAGCCGTGCTGCCAACGGTGTCATCATCATCACCACAAAGAAAGGAAAGGGCAACCGCTTGACCGTAAATGTGGACTACAGTTCATCGCTGCAGACTGTTGCCAAGACCTACAAGATGTTGAATGCAGAGCAGTGGGGACAAGCCTACTGGACAGCCAACAAGAACGCCGGCCTGCATCCCTCTCATCCGTTCTATGGCTCGGGTGACGAGCCGAGACTCGTCGAGTACCTTGATGCTGACCATAAGGTCAAGACTGCTGATACCGACTGGCAGAATGAGGTCTACTCTCCTGCATGGACTCACAATCTCAGTGCCAGTGTACAGAACGCATCAGAAAAAGGCTCTATGCTCTTCAGTGCCAATTACATCAATCAGAACGGTTTGATCGACAAGACTTTCTACCGCCGCTATAGTGTCCGCCTGAACTCTGATTACAATATCTCAAAGTATGTGAAAGTAGGCGAGAACCTCATGGTGAGCCAGTGGTCGAATCTCGGTGTTTCCACCAATGCCGACCGCGGTATTCCTTACACAGCCATGCGTCAGCACCCGGCCATCCCAGTCTACGATGCCGATGGCAACTTCACCTCGCCGATGAAACTTGCCAGTTCCGACATCGCCAACCCGGTACAGGAAATCTATAATGCCCGTAACAACGAGAACAGCAGCTGGCGTATCTTCGGCAACGGTTATCTGGAAGTATATCCTCTCAAAGGCCTGACCTTGAAGAGCAATGTTGGTTATGAACACGTACAGTACAAGAATCAGACGCTTGGCCGCAAAGTCCTTGCGAGCGACAACAACAGCGTGGACCGTGGATATGGTGAAGGCGACACTTTCACATGGACCAATACGGCCAACTATCTGCTTGACCTCAATGACCGCCATCACTTCAACTTCCTCTTCGGTACGGAATTCATCAAGTACAAGTTCGATGGATTCAGTGCTTTCCGAAACGGTTATGCCTTTGAGGATGCTGACTACATGGTACTCGATGCCGGCGAAGGTACCCAGACCAACGGCGGCAACAAGAGCGAGTGGGCACTCTTCTCTCTCTTCGGAAAGATTGATTACAACTTCATGGACCGTTATCTCTTCAGTGCGACATTGCGCCGTGACCAGACTTCACGTCTCTTCAAGAACAACAACTCCGGTGTCTTCCCGGCCTTCTCGGCTGCCTGGCGTGTGTCGGAAGAGAAGTTCTTCCACAAAAACGATGTCTTGAGTGACCTGAAGGTGCGCATCGCTTGGGGGCAGAACGGCAACTCTGCCATCGATTCCCCTTACGCTTACTATACTACCTATGCCTATAACCTCGGTAATGGAAGCTACGACCTCAACGGCACCGGTAAGGATGTCGTCGGCGGCATGACCGTCAAGCGTATGGGTAACAAGGACCTCAAATGGGAGACGACCACACAGACGAACTTCGGCTTTGATGCACTTCTTCTCAAGAATACTCTCTCCCTGTCGTTCGACTACTACTGGAAGAGGACGCGCGACATGATTACCATTCCTCCGACACTTGCCGTTGCCGGCGAGAATGCCCAGTACTATATGAACACGGGTGACATGGACAACCATGGATGGGAAATGAACCTTGCCTATCACTCTCCACAGTATGGCGACTGGCAATGGAACGGCAGTTTGAACCTCTCCCATTACAAGAACAAGGTGACAAAGCTCAATGACAAGGTGAAGTCCATCGGTGGCGACTACCGCATCATGGAGGGACAGCCGATGGGTGTTTACTATGGCTACGTCTGCGACGGTATCTTCCAGAATGCCGAGGAAGTCGCTAACCACGCCGCCTATGCTGACGGTGTAAAACAAGTGGGACATCTGAAGTTTCGCAATCTGGACGGGAATGATGTCGTCAACGAAGCGGACCGCACCGTCATCGGCGACCCTAACCCGGACCTCTCGCTTGGCCTGAGCCTTAATGCGAACTACAGGAACTGGTCGCTTGATATGTTCTTCTCCGGAGACTTCGGCTTCGACATCTACAACACCACGAAGCGTCAGCTTGAGTTCATGAGCTACGGCGGTGTCAGTACCAACCGAAGCACAGACATCCTCGACGCATGGAGCACAAGCAATCCAGGTGCATCCATTCCGGCACTCTCGGTGGCCGACAACAGCAACGATGTGCGCATGAGCAACTACTTTCTTGAGGACGGATCTTACCTGAAACTGAAGTACATCAAGCTCTCTTACCGTTTCGGTGATGCTGTACTGAAGGCACTCCATGCCTCAGCCTTGAGCGTATATGGACAGGTTGAGAACATCTTTACCATCACCGGCTACAAGGGACTTGATCCGGAGGTGCCGCTTGGCGGTTACGGCGCACGCATCGACAACGGTCCGTACCCGCGTTCGAGAACCTTCACTCTGGGCGTGAACCTGACATTCTAAAGCAATTAAAAAAGACTTAAGCAATGAAAGCAAAATATAATAAGATAGCCATGGGCGCAGCAGTCCTGGCACTATCTCTTGCCGCTGTGTCCTGCAACGGTGAACTGGATTTGGCTCCGAAGGGTGAGATTACCAAAGAGCAAATCAACGACAACAGTATAGAGTCACTCATGTCTGCCGCCTATGCCGGACTTGAATGCCACTTCTTCGGCAACAACGAGAGTTTCGCCGGTCCTATTACCAACTGGGTGTTCGATGTCCGTTCCGACGATGCCTACAAAGGCGGAGGAGGCATCTCCATGGAAGGTAACATCCACCAGCTGGAGGTAAGTAACATCTCTTCTGACAACCCGACCTGCCTCTTCAAGTGGGAGAACAACTATTACGCCATCTCGCGTGTACACAAGGCCATGAATGCCATCAAGGACTCGAAGCTCTCAGAGGCGGAGATGCGTGAGCTGATGGGAGAATTGAAGACACTCCGTGCCTACTTCTATTTCGACCTCAACCGTGTGTTCAGGAACATTGCCTACTTCGATGAAACGGAGAATCCCAACGGCAAGACCAATACCGAATTTACCAAAGCGGAGATTTATGAGAAGATTGAGACTGACCTGAAAGAAGCCATTGCTGTGCTGCCGGAGAACGCTACGCAGGTGGGACGTGTCAACAAATATGTCGCTGCCGCCATCCTTGCAAAGGTGTATGCACAGACCGGTGACTATGCCAACACGCTGACTTACGCCAACATGGTTGTCAATAGCGGAAAGTACGAGCTGTACGACAACTTCGGAGATATGAGCAAGATTGCCTTTAACAACAAGAAGGAGTCGATCCTTGCCATCCAGTTCTCAACAGCCAACAACAACGCCCACATCAACTGGAACAATCTGCTGAATACCACCTACAGCGACGGCAACCTCTTCGGCAACGGTGACGACTTTTTCCTTGCCAGCCAGAATCTCGTCAATGCTTTCCGTACAGATGCAAACGGACTGCCTTACCTTGACGGCACGTTCAACGATATCAGGCTGACAGATGATTATACCGACAACATCGACCCGCGCCTCGACTTCACCGTCGGACGCATCGGCTTCCCGTTCCGCGGGCACATCTACAACGACAAGTGGTGTCGTGCTAAGGACATCTATGGAGAGTATTCCGGCAAGAAGGGACTCATTGACCCATCTTCGCCCGATATGGTCAAAGGATTCCCCTGGGGGGCAAGTCCGCTGAACTTCATTCTCATCCGTTATGCAGACATCCTTCTTCTGAAGGCTGAGGCTGAAATAGAACTGAACCAGAATCTCGACGACGCACGCAGCATCATCAATCAGGTACGCCGAAAGGCAGCCCGCTCCGTAGATGCCGGTTACAGTCCTGTCGACCTCGACCCGAACAAGGCAAGCTATTTTGTAGGCGAATATCCGGCAGCAGGCTGGACACAGGACTATGCCCGCAAGGCCGTACGCATGGAACGCAGACTGGAGCTGGCGATGGAAGGACAACGATGGTTCGACCTCGTCCGCTGGAACACCGTTGTACCGACGGTTAACACCTATATGCAGAGCGAGGCGCATCTCCGTCCTTACTACACGGGCTGCAGCATCAGTGAGAATGAAGTCTATCTTCCTGCACCTGTCTCTGAGGTTGACAACGCACAGGGACTGTACAAGTAAGGAGCAGTTGAAGGAGTCAAGCCAATTGTATATAGGCATCTTGTCTTTGCTCTTGCAGGAGACAGGCGGATTGGTATAACTCGTGTAAAATCCATCACTCCCTTACTTCCTGTCAGATTTCGATGACGAACCGAAGAAAATCTAACCAAACATCATAAAAGTATGAAAAAAATATTTTCAAGTCTCATCGCTTGCATGGCATTGGGCATGGGACTCACATCCTGTTCGGATGTAGATATTCCATCAGCTGTGACCCCCGAGAAGGTCAGCGGACTTAATGCCGATGTCGCTGGGCGCAACGTAACGCTCAGCTGGACGAATCCGGCCGAGGCTGTCGGCGTAAACCTATACAAGACCGATGCGCTGGGCGAACACCTGCTCATTGGCAAGGACAGTCTCTTCACTAGTTATCTGGACAAGCATGTAGCTGTCAACCAGGATCTTGTCTATACGGTCAAGACACGTTATGCAGACGGAAGGGTGTCCGAGGGACAGTCCGTTACAAAGAACATTACCTACACCGCAAATACCAAGGTGGGCTATCTGATTCCATACAGCAACGTAAATGACATTCAAGATGATGATGAGAAAGCTGCTGCTACATGGTTTAAAAAGACTTACGCCAATGGAGTTATCCTCACACCAGCTGATCTTGACAACCTGTATCCTGATGAGTATAGCACTATCTGGATTCAGATTGATCGTGTAGGATTGGCTAAGGGCTGGGAGAACTTGCCTGCCGAACTTGTCAGCAACAAAGCTATTGCTGCACTGAAACAATATGTACAGGACGGTGGAAACTTACTCTTGACGAAACACGCAACACAACTTGCCGTTGCTATCGGTAGAATCAGAGACCGCTTTGCACCAGGCATATTCAGTGCTGGAGAAGGTGGGGTAGGTACAGACAATTGGACTATGCAGACCGTCATCGGTGTCGGGCAGGCGGAACCATACGACCATCGTTCACACAAGGCATTTGAAGGTCTGACCGTCAATCACGACTATCCACACGAGACTTTCGGACTGGAAGGGCCTGGGCTGCGTGAGGACCACAACTGTATGTGGGATTTGAATGCCTATGGACTGCCGCAGACATCACCGGCTGCCGGCAATGTAGTGAAGGCATTTGAAGGCGAAACCAGTTCGACCGTGCTTGCCACATGGGGACACGTTGAGGACTACTGCTGTGCCGGTGTGGTTGAGTTCAATCCCACAGCTACCTATGCCGGGCGTATCATTGCCATCGGTCTCTCTGCCTACGAATGGGATGAGAACGGCACTGCGAATACTTATCAAGGTAATATTGAGCGATTCACAAAGAACTGTATTGATTATTTGAAGTAAGATAACTATATGGATAATAAATGAAACAATCTGTAGTATGTGGTTCAGAACAATTCACTACGGGTTTGCAAGTATCCCGATATTGTAAGTGTTTAGTATTCAACAGCATTGGTGTTAACCAATAACACCATGTGTACTGGGCATTAACACCATGCGTGCTGGGCATCAACACAAAGATAGAAAATGGGAGGAGGTGCTTATTATTGTCGCAAAAATATAGACGCTTAGTATGGGAAATGTTTGCTGGACGCAAATAACAGAAAGAATAAATCACCTCATAACGACATGAAGAAATCAGTTACAATTACGTTATTAGTATCTGTTTTAGGGGGAAACACGGCAATGGCACAGTCAGCTGTACACCTGTCATTAGATGGAACAGATAACAACATAGAATGGAAAGGAGTACATGACGCTGAGTTCACAACAGCTGCTGTAGGCAAAGGACTACGTACAGATGGTTATTCTACATACGGAATAGCGACAACAGATATGTCGCACGTGGATGCGAAGAAGGTTAGTTTCTCCCTTTGGTGTTCGATGGAGACCTACCCGATGATGAATGTTCAGGAAGCAGAGAACACCCCGACATATACAACCATGGCTGGTGACTATGATGCTGCAGCCCGTAAAGGTTTTGCCTTCCAAGTGTCATCGCAGGGTGATTGGCAGTTTGTTTGTAGTGCCGGAGGATGGGCTACAACGTTAAAAGCAGAAGGTAAACTCCCCTGTTATGCATGGAATCATCTCGTTGTTGCCATTGACAGAGACAAGCGCAAAATTACGCTTTACAATAACGGGCAGCAGGTTGCACAAAGAAATATCAACGGTGATTTCGTTCCAGGTTCAGGTAAGATTTATATAGGTAAATCAGACGAAGAAAAGAAGTTTGGACCGTTCAACATCAATACATTCAATGGTATCATTGATGACATCGATATATATAATAAGGTGTTGACAACCGATGAGATGGGGACAAAGAACGAGCAACCGACATTCCCAGTAGCACCAAGCCGATTTGCTGACAGCCGGCTTCGCCCCGCTTTCCATGGTATGCCGGCTGCCAACTGGACGAATGAGACACACGGCCTGACTTATTATAACGGCAAGTACCACGTATTCTTCCAGAAAAATGCCAACGGCCCTTACATGGCGCATCTACACTGGGGACATCTCACGAGTAAGAACCTCACCGACTGGACGGAGGAGCGGATTGCCGTTGCACCGGGTGAGGACTACGATCTGAAAGGTTGCTGGAGCGGTGCACTGATGTTGGTCAATGGAAAACCGAATATCATCTATACAGGTGTTGACAATGCCAGAGCGCGTATCATCCAGGCTGAGCCTGTTGATGAGGACTTGGCGGAATGGAACAAGAAAGGTGTCATCATCGACGGCCGTCCGCAGGGGCTGAGCGACGACTTCCGTGATCCTTTTTACTTTGAAGCCAACGGGGAGAAATATATCGTTGTGGGTGCAGCAAAGAACGGAGTGGGGGCCTGCACGCTGCACCGTCTCGTCAATGGCACGTGGAGTAATGACGGAAAGATATTTTTTCAGGGTACTAATACCACGATGTCCGGTACGTTCTGGGAGATGCCGACTGTAACCAGGATGGGAAACAAGTGGCTTTTTACCGCAACACCACTGAACACGGGCGGCGGAGTGCGTACACTCTACTGGACAGGGAACATCAATGTGGATGGGACTTTCAACCCTGACAGCCCGACACCACATCAGCTGGAACTCGAAGGAAGCAGCCACGACGGTTATGGACTACTGTCTCCGAGTATCATGCAGAAAGACGGCAGGACGATACTCATGGGTATCGTACCAGACAAGCTGCGGTCAGAAGACAACTATGATATGGGATGGGCACATACCTACGGCTTCCCGCGAGAAGTGACTCTTTCGGCTGACGGCATGCTTATGCAGAAGCCTTATGATGTGGCCGTGGCTGGTCTCCGCATCGGTGCAAGCGTCAACAAGCCAGCTTTCCAGCTGAACGGTACGGCATCACTGACTCCAGTAAGCGGACGTGCCTTCATGGTAAACGCAACGTTCTCGGCCGCCCATGCTGCTTTCGGCATTCAGTTCCTCGACGGTGCAAAGGTCGTTGTCGACCCTAACGACAACAGCGTGACGGTAAACGTAGCCGCCATGGCCCGCAGGTCCAACGACAACGGAACGTACAACGGAGTGTACAGAGGTTTCCTGCCTGTAAACATCAGGAATACGGATGTGAAGCTCAACATCTTTTTCGACCATAGTATTCTGGATGTTTTCGTCAATGACAGTTACGCTTTCTCCGTACGTCTCTTCCCGACTGATGATGCGGCAGACGGCGTGAGCCTCTTTTCCGATGGGATGACAACTGTCAGGAATGTGCAGGCTTCAGTGATTGACAACAAGGGGACAACAGGAGTCAGACTGACATCAATGCGTATCCCGAATGGATGCAAGGCCGTCTATAACCTTCAGGGAGAACAGATGGGAAACGACATGGGAAATGGAAGAAGCCTTCCTCATGGTCTTTACATTCAGAACGGAAAGAAGCGGATTGTCAGGTAGCTGACAGTTTATGGGCGACAGTTGACAGTCGATGCCATCAGTATTTCAACAGAAAGACAGGAGAACCGTCAGGCTAAGTGTCAGGCAGCAAAGCAAGGATTTATTTCTGCATCAAGATGGCTGTAAAGTTAAATGTTTTGTGTAATTTTGTAGCACAATACGAACAACCATAAACTATCTTGCCTCATGAAACCAAGACACTTATGCAGCCTGCTGATTCTCCTGTTTCTGTTTATGTCCTGCAGCGAGACACCGCGTTACACCATCGGTGTGTCCCAGTGCAGCGATGACGGATGGCGGAAGAAGGTGAACCGGGAGATACGTATCGGACAGTATCAGTATGGCGATGTCGAGGTCAGGATAACCAATGCCGACAACAAGGACGACCGTCAGGTGAGACAGATTGACTCGCTGGTCAGGGAGAAGGTAGACCTTCTTGTGGTGGCACCGAGCAACATCGAGACCGTTACGCCGGCCATTGACCGGGCTTACAAGAGCGGGATTCCCGTAATTGTCTACGACCGCAAGACGGCTTCACGCAATTATACGGCTTACATCGGGTCGGACAACGTGGAGATAGGACGTATCATCGGAAGGTTCATTGCCGCCAGTCTTAAAGGAAAAGGAGACGTTGTGGAGATTACCGGACTGGACGGTTCGTCGCCTGTCAGCGAACGGCACAAAGGCTTTATGGAGGTTATGCGCTCTTTTCCTCACATCACAGTCCATACCATCCATGGCGACTGGAAGACTTCAACAGCCCGGAGACTGATGGCGGATTATCTGAGGAGTGGCAAACCGGCAGACTATGTCTTCGGACACAATGACGGTGAGGCATACGGTGCCTACCTGGCAGCCAGGGAAGCCGGGAAGACATGGAGCATGAAGTTTGTCGGCATCGACGGACTGCCGGGACCGGGTGAGGGAATCGATTATGTGCGCAAAGGAATCCTCAACGGTACTTTCATCTATCCCACCAAAGGCGAGGCTATCGTCTCACTTGCCATGAAAATCCTTACACACCGCCCCTACAAGCGGGAGAACCTGCTGCATTCGACGATTGTAACGGCCGAGAACGCGGAGGTCGTCACCATGCAGAACCAGGAGATAGAGGAACAGAGCAAAAACCTCGATACAATCTACAACCAGATTGACACCTATATCCGCAGAGCACAGAGCCAGCGCACGATCATTGTTCTCTCGGCAGTCGTCATCCTGCTGCTGCTGACGACGATCGTCGTCTTCTACCGTTACATGAAGGAAAAGAACCGGGTCAGCCGGAAAACACAGGAACTGGCCGAGCAGCGCATCGACTTCTTCACCCGCGCCAGCCACGAACTGCGTACCCCTTTGACGCTGGTGGTCGATCCGCTGGCACGTGCGCTTTGTCTGCCGCAGGTGAAGGGAGAGCTTCGCCAGCTGTTGGAAATGGCATACGGCAACACCCGCACCCTGCTCCGCATTACCGGAAGTTTGACGGAAGACGAGCATATCATGGAAGAACTTGTCGATGACAACACGGACGGAGTACGGAAGGACAATCTGCGACGACAGATAATGGACAATGCCGACGACGACCGCATGACGGTGCTTGTCGTAGACGACAACAAGGATATCCGGGCGTATCTCCAGCTGACGTTACAGGACACTTATCAGGTGCTTCTCGCCTCTGACGGCAGGCAGGGGCTGCAGCTTGCAAAGGAGAATATACCCGATCTCATCGTGAGTGATGTCATGATGCCGGTCATGGACGGGCTGGAACTGTGCCGTCGTATCAAGGACGAGACGCTCACCGCACATATCCCTGTACTTCTTCTTACCGCCCGTTCGCAGGAGTCGCAGCGTATTGAAGGCTATGCTACGGGAGCTGACGCTTATATCACCAAGCCCTTTTCCGGGAAACTGCTGAAGGTCCGTATCGGCAATCTTCTGCAGAACCGCAGGCGGCTGCATCAGCTCTTTGCAAGTAACGATATTGATGGAACCGGTGAAAACAGACCCTCTCCCTTGGGTGGAAGAGACCGGGAATTCATTCGTATGCTCAACGAGACTTTGCACCGTAATATCGCTAACCCGAAGCTGAAAGTGGAGGATATCGGCGATGAAATGGGACTAAGCAGGGTGCAGCTGTACCGTAAAGTAAAAGCATTGACAGGGCTTACGCCTAATGAACTCATCCGCAAGACCCGTCTGCAGGAGGCCTGCCGTCTGCTCAAGACGACGGACGGTACCATCCAGGAGATAGCCTTCAGCGTCGGCTTCTCTACGCCGGGCTATTTCACTACTTGCTTCAGACAGGAATTCGGGATGTATCCTAACGATGCCAGGGACAGATAAACGACCGGCGGCAGCCTGTCCGTCCCCTTCTGTCCCGTCTGTATGCGTATGACCGCCGGGAATCTGCCGGCTTTAAGATTCTTGACAAAAGGTTCGAGTATTGTTACACGAAACATTTGTTTTACTCCTTGAACGGTAATTATTCAAGAAAGGCTTTCTATATTATTTATCTTTGCAGCCAGAAGACTAATTACAAAACATCGTATTACTAACTATTAAAAGTATGAGACATTTATCGCGAGTAATCACGAGTCTGCTGTTTCTGCTGTGTTGTGCCGGGGCAATGGCGCAAAACACAGATGTCAGCGGAAAGGTGATGGACGAACAGGGAGAACCTGTCATCGGTGCATCGGTCGTACAGAAAGGTACTTCCAATGGAACCGTCACCGACATTGACGGTAATTTTGCGTTCAAGGCACCGCAGGGTTCCACAATCGTTGTATCTTATATAGGATACAAGAATGTGGAACTGAAGGCCGGACAGGGACTGAAGGTACAGCTGAAGACGAACGCCAGCGAGCTGAACGAGGTGGTCGTGACCGGTTACACCACCCAGCGCAAGGCCGACCTGACAGGTGCCGTGTCGGTTGTCAGCGTCGACGAACTGGCCAAGCAGAACGAGAACAACCCCATGAAGGCACTGCAGGGCCGCGTTCCGGGTATGAACATCTCGGCAGACGGCTCTCCTTCCGGTTCGGCCACAGTCCGTATCCGTGGTATCGGAACGCTGAACAACAACGATCCTCTTTATATCATTGACGGCGTGCCTACCAAAGCCGGTATGCACGAACTGAACGGCAGCGACATAGAAAGCGTGCAGGTGCTGAAGGATGCGGCTTCCGCCTCCATCTACGGTAGCCGTGCGGCCAACGGTGTGATCATCATCACAACCAAGAAAGGCAAGGAAGGCAGGGTGAAAGTCGACATCGACGCGTCTGTTGCCGCCTCCATGTATGCACACAAGATGGACGTCCTCAATGCCAGGGAGTACGGTCAGGTAATGTGGCAGGCATACGTCAATGACGGCATGGACCCGAATACGAACGGTCTGGGTTACCGTTACGACTGGGGCTACAATGCACAGGGCAACCCGGTGCTGAATGCCGTTACGATGCGCAAGTATCTTGATGCGGCAGGCACGACCCCGGCTGCTGACACCGACTGGTTCGACGAGACGACCCGCACAGGTGTCGTCCAGAACTACAATGTTGCGGTAAGCAGCGGTTCCGACCGCCATGCTTCTTATTTCTCTTTGGGCTACTACAAGAACCTCGGCATCATCAAGTCGTCCGACTTCGACCGCTATTCGGCCCGCATGAATACGGAGTACAAGCTCATCAAGGACGTGCTGACCATCGGCGAGCACTTCACTCTGAACCGTACCTCTGAGGTACAGGCACCGGGAGGTTTCCTCGAGAATGTACTGCAGTTCAACCCCTCACTCCCGGTCTACACGGAAAAAGGCGACTACGCAGGTCCTGTAGGCGGCTATCCCGACCGTGAGAACCCTGTCGCACGTCTTCACCGCAACAGCGACAACCGGTACATCTACTGGCGTACCTTCGGTGATGCCTACGTCAATCTCCATCTCTTCAAAGGCTTCAACTTCCGCTCAACTTTCGGTCTGGACTATGCTCAGAAGCAGCAGCGTTTCTTCACCTATCCTGTCACGGAAGGAAACGTGGCCAATCCCAAGAACGCCGTCGAGGCGAAGCAGGAACACTGGACGAAATGGATGTGGAATGCCGTTGCGACCTATAACTTCCAGGCTGGGAGGCATCACGCCGATGCCATGGCAGGTATCGAGCTGAACCGTGAAGACGACAATTACTTCTCCGGTTACAAGGAAGACTACCTCATTCTGAACCCTGACTATATGTGGCCGGATGCCGGTACAGGCACGGCGCAGGCTTACGGCGGCGGCGGCGGTTATTCGCTCGTTTCCTACTTCGGCAAGCTGAACTACAACTATGCTGACAGGTACCTCGCCTCTTTCACCCTTCGTTATGACGGCTCTTCCCGCTTCGGGAAGAACAACCGGTATGCAACATTCCCCTCTGTATCGCTGGGCTGGCGCATCAATCAGGAGAAGTTCCTGAAAGCGGCACGGTGGCTGAACGACCTGAAGCTGCGTGCTTCATGGGGTGCGACCGGTAACCAGGAGATTTCAAATATCGCCCGTTACACCGTCTACGTCAGCAACTACGGCGTGAACGAGAACGGCGGACAGAGCTACGGGACCTCCTACGACATTGCCGGAACGAACGGCGGACGCCAGCTTCCCAGCGGCTTCAAGCGCAATCAGCTCGGAAACAACGACATCAAGTGGGAGACAACCACGCAGACCAACCTCGGTCTGGACTTCTCCCTGTTCAACGCCACCCTTTATGGCAGCTTCGACTGGTATTACAAGAAGACCAGGGACATCCTCGTGCAGATGGCGGGTATCGCCGCAATGGGCGAGGGCAGCACGCAGTGGATCAATGCCGGCGAGATGGAAAACCGTGGCGTTGAGTTCAATGCAGGCTACCGGAAGACGACCTCCGGCGGATTCCATTATGACATTACGGGCAACATCAGCACCTACCGCAACAAGATTACGGCCCTCCCGGCAACGGTCGCTGCCAACGGTACATTCGGCGGCAACGGCGTGAAGAGCGTTATCGGTCATCCGATGGGGGCGCAGGTAGGGTATGTCGCCGACGGCATCTTCAAGAGCCAGGACGAAATAGACAATCACGCAAGACAGGATGGTGCGGCACTGGGACGTATGCGCTGGAAGGACCTCAATGGCGACAACGTCATCACGGAGGCTGACCAGGACTGGATTTACGACCCGACACCGGACTTCTCCTACGGCTTCAATGTCTATCTTGAATACAAGAACTTCGACTTCACGATGTTCTGGCAGGGAGTACAGGGTGTCGACATCATCTCCGACCTGAAGAAGCAGACAGATATCTGGGCCGGTCTCAACATCGGCTTCCTCAACAAGGGACACCGCCTTCTCGATGCCTGGAGTACGGAAAATCCGGGAAGTGACATCCCGGCACTGTCACTCTCCGATAACAACAATGAGAAGCGTGTATCGACCTATTGGGTTGAAAACGGGTCTTATCTGAAGCTGCGCACCATCCAGCTGGGCTATAACCTCCCGGCGAGTGTGGCCGGCCGTCTTGCCATGCAGCGTCTGCGCTTCTATGTCAGTGCACAGAATCTGCTGAGCATTCACAGCAAGAACTTCACGGGGGTCGACCCGGAGAACCCGAACTACGGTTATCCGATTCCGCTCAACATCACCTTCGGCATAAATGTCACCTTCTGAAAAGACGGCCGGACAGCATTGTTCCCAACCGGTCGGGAACAGGATTCCCAAGCACCGGGAACAGGATTCCCGAGCCTTGGGAACAGGATTCCCGGGCACTGGGAACACGGGACAGACAGTTGTCCGGCTGTACACAAGAAGCTGAAAACGGAACCTGAAAGAAGACAGTCTTTCAGACAGCAGTAATATCCTAATTTAAACAACAACAATGAAAAAGATAATATATTCAGCGCTTATGCTTGCAGCGTTAGGCATGACCAGCTGTTCAGACTTCCTGGACGACCAGAAGCCGCAGGCAACCTTGAGCGACGAACAGGTGAAGGAAGCAAACCATGTTGACGAGCTTGTCATCTCGGCGTATGCCATCTACATCTCGGCAGAGGACATCAACTCCTCCTTCTCCATGTGGAACTTCGATGTACGCAGCGACGATGCCTACAAGGGCGGCAACGGTACGAGCGACGGCGACGTGTTCCATCAGCTGGAGGTGGAACAGGGCGTATTGACGACGAACTGGAACATCAGCGATATGTGGCAGCGGCTGTACAACTGCATCTCACGTGTGAATACAGCCATTGCACTGCTCGACCAGACCGATGCAGCCGTCTATCCGCAGAAGGCGGAACGTCTGGCCGAAATGAAGTTCCTCCGTGCCTACGGGCATTTCCTTCTGAAGCGTCTGTACAAGAACATACCGTTCATCATGGATGCTACCCTGAGTACGGAGCAGTATAACACGCTCTCCAACCGTGCCTATACGAACGACCAGGGCTGGCAGCTGATCATCGACGACCTGATGGAAGCCTACAAGACGCTGCCTGTCCGTCAGGCAGACAAGGGGCGTCCGACGAAGGCCGCCGCTGCGGCGTTCCTCACCAAGGTCTATATGTACAAGGCTTACCATCAGGACGACGAGAACTCGAATGAGGTGACCGGCATTTCCAAGGAGGACCTGCAGAAGGCTGTCGAATTCAGCGATCCTGCCATCTACGCAGCCGGAGGATATGGTCTGGAGAGCGACTTCCACAACAACTTCCGTCCTGAGCCGCAGTTTGAGAACGGAAAGGAGAGCCTGTGGGCCATGCAGTATTCCATCAATGACGGCACGAAGAACGGCAATCTGAACTGGAGTTACGGACTGATCGTGCCGAACATCCCCGGTGTGACGGACGGTGGCTGCGACTTCTACAAGCCCAGCCAGAACCTTGTCAACGCTTACCGTACGGATGCTGACGGGCATCCTTACATCGGTACTTTCAACAACAAGGACTATGACAAGACAACCGACTATGCCGACCCGCGCCTTTTCCTGACGGTCGGCATCCCCGGACTGCCCTACGAGTTCAATGCCAAGTACATCATGGACCGCAGTGCCGTATGGAGCCGGAGCAACGGACTCTACGGCTACTATGTCACCCTGAAGCAGAATGTAGACCCTGAAAGTCCTTATCTGAAGAAGGGCGCATGGTGGGGCACATCGGAGAACCGCATCGTCTTCCGTTATGCCGACGTGCTTCTGGAACGTGCGGAGGCATTGGTACAGCTGAACGACGGACGTATCAACGAAGCCATCGGCCTCGTCAACGAAATCCGCAACCGTGCCAAGCAGAGCACGGGGGCTATCAGCAACTATCAGACGGATTACGGTGTCAGGCTGAACATCGCACCGTATACAGGTACATACAACCAGGCGGAAGCCCTCCGTATCGTCAAGATGGAACGCCGTCTGGAGATGGGAATGGAGTCGGAACGCTTCTTCGACCTCGTAAGATGGGGTGAGGCTGCGACCGTCCTGAACAAGTACTTTGCCGAAGAGGCTGACAACTGCTCCATCTACAGCAGTGCCCACTTCACCAGGAACAAGAACGAGTACCTGCCCATCCCTTATGCACAGATAGCGGCTTCCAACGGACATTACACACAAAACATAGGAGAATGGTAATCATGAAGACGAAGATAACAACACTTTTCATCGGTCTCATCGCCCTTTTGGCTTTGGGCAGCTGCAGTGATGACAATGTTTCCGACCTGCAGTTGAATGGACTTTGTTCGGTGGATACTATCGCACTGGACACTTATGCCGGAACAGTCGACCAGACGACCCGCACGATTACCGTGCGTGTTCCGGAGACTTACGACATCTCGGACATGACGGTCAGCCGGCTCGGACTGAGCAGCGGAGCGGTCAGCAACATCAAGGAGGGCGACAAACTCAACATGACGACACCCCAGCTGCTGAGTGTCAGGAACGGTGATGTGTTCCTCGACTGGACACTCAGAGTGATGCGTGACGAAGCCAAGATCACGTCGTTCAAGATCAACGGCATCTACAACGGAGTGATCGACGAGACACACAAGACCATTGCCGTCTATGTCCCGAACACGCTCGACCTTCATGCGCTGACGCCTACGCTGACGCTCAGTGCCCATGCGACCGTCAGCCCCGCATCAGGCGTTGCCACAGACTTCACGTCTCCAGTGACCTATACGGTCAGGAACAACACCGCCTCTGCCACTTATACCGTGACCGTAACGGCTATCGGCAAGCCGTCGGCCGTGTTCGTAGGACTGGCTTCTACGATGAACGACCTCAACCCGGAGGAACTGACCGCCTGCAAATGGATGCTGCAGAACATCCCCAACTCACTCTACGTGTCGTTCAAGGACATCAAGAACGGTACTGTCGATCTCAGCGCATGCAAGGTCATCTGGTGGCATTACCACAAGGACGGCGGTGTCGACGGCAAGGAAGCCTTCGAGCATTCTGCCCCCGAAGCCGTCGATGCTGCTGTAGCATTGCGCGACTATTACAACAACGGCGGCTCCTTCCTTTTCACCCGTTATGCTACGAATATGCCGGCGGAAATCGGTGCTGTCGCCAACAACGCTGTTCCGAACAACTGCTGGGGGCAGAACGAGGCGGATGCCGAAAAGGTGAACGGCCCATGGAACTTCTTCATCCAGGGACATACGAATCACCCGCTCTTCCAGAACCTCGTCATGAAGAATGGCGAGCCGAACGTGGTCTATACCTGTGATGCCGGCTACCGCATCACCAACTCTACTGCCCAGTGGCACATCGGTGCCGACTGGGGAGGCTACGCTGATTATGGCAAGTGGCGTGCAGAGACCGGCGCACAGGACATTGCTTACGGCGGTGACGGTGCCGTAGTGGCATGGGAGTTCCCGGCCAATGGGACAAAGGGAAAGATACTCTGTATCGGCTCCGGCTGTTACGACTGGTACAGTATTGACGACGTGGCTTCTTACTATCACGACAACATCGCCAGGATGACCCTGAACGCCTTCAACTACCTTATGAACAATTAACAACAGAACAGAAGCAAATGAAAACAATGATATATTCACTCGCTCTCGCCGCAACACTGGCAGCCCCTTTGGCGGGCTGCAGCGACGAAACGACTGTCGCTGAAGAAAAAGACTGGAACACGACAGACTATTTCCAGTCGACGGATGAACCGGCACAGACGACTTACTATAAGCCTGCCGTAGGCTACGTAGGCGACCCGATGCCTTTCTACGACCCGAAGGCCAAGGACTTCAAGGTGCTTTATCTGCAGGATTTCCGCCCCAACCAGGCGGGTACTTACCACCCCATCTGGGCGGTAGAGACAAAGGATGCCGCCAGCTATCAGTCGCTCGGCGAGCTGATCCACTGCGGTGGCATCAACGAACAGGATGCCGCTTTGGGTACAGGGTCGACGGTCTACAACGAGGCTGACGGACTTTACTATACCTTCTATACCGGGCATCGTTATCAGCCGACAGCGACTGACAACGGGGAGATGGTGATGATGGCGACGTCGGCCGACTTCAAGACATGGACGAAGAACCGCACTTTCCGGCTCAAGGGTGACGACTACGGATACAGCAAGAACGACTTTCGCGATCCGTTCGTGTTCAAGGGCGATGATAACCTCTGGCACATGCTGGTGGCGACACAGCAGGGCAGCAAAGGGCATCTGGCCGAGTTTACATCGCCGGACCTCAGGCAATGGACCAGTGCCGGTACCTTCATGACGATGATGTGGGACCGTTTCTACGAATGCCCGGATGTCTTTAAGATGGGCGACTGGTGGTATCTCGTCTACAGTGAGAAGCATTCTGCCATCCGCCGTGTACAGTATTTCAAGGGGAAAAGCCTTGAAGAGCTGAAAGCCTGCACCCGGAACGATGCCGGTCTGTGGCCCGACAGTCACGAGGGCTTCCTCGACAGCCGTGCCTTCTACGCCGGCAAGACCGCCGGCGACGGTCAGAACCGTTACATCTGGGGCTGGTGTCCTACCCGCCCCGGCAAGGACAATACGGCTGTCGGTGCTGCTCCTGACGAACCTGAATGGGCGGGCAATCTTGTCGTCCACCGTCTTGTCCAGCACGCTGACGGCACGCTGACGCTTGGGGAAGTGGAGGCTGTCGGCAGAAAATACAGCCAGAAGCAGGAAACGAAGGTGATGGCACAGAGTGAAAAGGGCGTGGAGAGCATTGACGGAGGCTATAAGCTCTCGGGTGATTCCTACCTGCTCTTCAGCCGGCTGGGCTATCATAACAGGATTTCCTTTACGGTCACGACTTCCGGCAACACGGACAAGTTCGGCGTGTCTTTCGTCCGTGGCAGCGACTCGCAGAAGTATTACTCCATGGTAGTCAACCCCGAGAACGACCAGGTGCGCAAGGTCAACTTCGAAGAAGAGGGCAAGGCCGGACGCGGTTTCATCGCTGGAATCGACGGATATAACTTCACCCGGCCTGCTGGCAACGTCTATCATGTGACCATCTGCACGGACAACAGCATCGCCGTGATGTATATCAACGACGTGTGCTGTTACACCAACCGCATCTACGGAATACAGAAGAACTGCTGGAGCATCAACAACTATGGTGGCAGCATCACCGTCAGCAATCTTTCCGTGAGCCGGTATTAAACCCGATGAACCAGTAACAAAAACATCCATTTCATCGGCAAAGAAGACACGATGTCCATTGTTCAGGCTTGGGAAAGCAGAATTACTGATAGGCATATCGGATGCATTCAGAGTCTGTCCGGCTGTCTCGGAGAGGTCTTGGAGCGTGTCAGGATATTGGATGGATAGACAAGGAAGAATCGTTCGTACAGTGCCAGTATTGTTGAATGTAACAAAACTTATCACTGTATGAACGATTTTTGCAACCTATCTGTCTGATTAATGCTTATCTTTGCCGACAGAAAACCAGAATTACTCAATAAACAACCTATAATGAACAGAAAGATCAGAAGCATGGCAGTCTGCCTGCTTACAAGTACGACGCTTATGCACGCACAGACATTCTTAAGTCAGAACCACGCTATGAAGCGGGTGAAGACTGCCGAGAAGTTCGTTCTCCTCCCTGTGGAGGAAAACGAGGGTCTCGCACATATCCGGATTATCAAAGACAACCAGGTGGTCAAGGAACTCAACTGCAAACTGGCAGTCAACAAGACCGACTACACTGTTCCGCTGGATGTAAGCGAGTTCGGAGGTGATGTCCTGCTCGACATCCAGTTTACCGGTGACAGGCGTACGACGGGACTTATCCGTGACTTTGCCTGCTGGAAAGAAATCAAGGAGACGAGTTTCTTCGATACGGAGAACCGTGAGAAGTTCCGCCCCGAATACCACCATACACCGGCTTACGGCTGGATGAACGACCCGAACGGTATGTTCTATAAGGATGGGACATGGCATCTCTACTACCAATATAATCCATACGGTTCACAGTGGGAGAACATGACGTGGGCGCACAGTACTTCGTCCGACCTCATACACTGGCAGCATCAGGGAGAGGCTATCCGGCCAGATGCTCTTGGGACTGTCTTCAGTGGAAGCTGCGTGGTGGACAAGGAGAATACAGCAGGATTCGGTAAGGATGCTGTCGTCGCTTTCTATACATCGGCCGGGGCTGCACAGACACAGAGTATCGCTTACAGCACGGACAACGGGCGGACTTTCAGGAAGTATGCTGACAATCCTGTCATTACAAGTGATGTACCCGATTTCCGCGACCCCAATGTCTTCTGGCACGAAGAGACGCAGCAGTGGATTCTCATCCTTGCTGCCGGGCAGCAGATGGACATCTACAGTTCCAAGAACTTGAAGGACTGGAAATACGAGAGCAGCTTCGGTGAAGGATACGGTAATCATGGGGGCGTATGGGAGTGTCCTGACCTCTTGAAGATGGGCGGCAAGTGGGTCCTTGTCTGCAACATCAACCCCGGCGGACCGTTCGGCGGCAGTGCCACCCAGTATTTTGTAGGTTCGTTCGACGGCCATAAGTTCACCTGCGAGTCAAAGCCGGAGGTGACAAAGTGGATGGACTACGGCAAGGACCACTATGCGACAGTGTCTTTCAGCAATGCTCCTGACGGCCGGATTGTCGTCCTTCCATGGATGAGCAACTGGCAGTATGCCAATCAGGTGCCGACACAGCAGTACCGGTCTGCCAACGGTCTGCCACGCGAACTTGGTCTGTTCAGCTATGGGGGGGAAGACTATGTCAGCGTGAAACCGGCTCCGGAGGTCTATGCGGCATTTGAAAAGAAGCCTTCCGGCAGACTGCAGGCTGCCGCTTATCTGGAGGTGACAGGCATCAGGAACAATGCGTCCATCGTATTGAGCAACGATAAGGGAGAGAAAGTGGTGATGGCGTATGACGGCAAGAACGGCACGTTCAGCATGGACCGCAATGCGAGTGGACAGGCTGATTTCAACAACGACTTCAAAGCGACGACTGTTGCGCCGACCTGTGGAAAGGTCAAGACGCTGCAGATCTTCATCGACCGTTGCAGCATCGAGGCTTTTGATGGGGAGGGCAGGATGGCGATGACCAACCTTGTCTTTCCGTCAAGGCCCTACGACAGGATTACGGCGAAAGGCTGCAAGGTAACAGTCCATGCCCTGAAGAAGTAGCCGGCATCATTGCGGCATATCGCATTCCGTTCGTTCAGCTGTAAAAAATCACCGGGTAACATTTGTTGCGTTGAATGAACGGAATTTCCAAGCCGCTTCCACCGCAAAGGCCTACCTTTGCAACCGAAACGGAGACGGTCTGGACACGACAGTCAAAACTGGCTGACCGACTCATGACTGCCTACAATCATACAATCAATACGAAACAAACTAAAAATTTAAACGTTATGTCGAAAACCAATAAACTCGCAATGCTGCCTGTCATGCTCTGCTTCTTTGCCATGGGCTTTGTCGATCTGGTGGGTATTGCATCCAACTATGTAAAGGACGATCTGCATCTGACAGACTCCACTGCCAATGTCTTTCCGTCACTCGTCTTCTTCTGGTTCCTCATCTTCTCCGTCCCGACGGGAATGCTGATGAACAAGATCGGACGCAAGAAGACGGTGCTGCTCAGCCTTGTCGTCACACTGCTCTCACTGCTCCTGCCCGTCTTCGGCGAGTCGTACGGACTGATGCTCGTGTCGTTCTCGCTGCTCGGCATCGGCAATGCACTGATGCAGACATCGCTGAATCCGCTGGTTTCAACGGTGATGAAAGGCGGCAACCTCGCATCGACACTTACCTTCGGGCAGTTCGTGAAGGCGATAGCATCCTTCATGGCACCTTATCTTGCCATGTGGGGAGCACAGGCAAGCATTCCGGCTTTCGGCCTCGGGTGGCGTGTCCTCTTCCCCATCTACCTCGTCATCGGTGTCCTTGCCAGCCTCCTGCTTTTCTCTACCCCTATTGAGGAAGAACCTATAGAAGGCAAGGCAAGCTCGTTCATGGAGTGTCTCAGCCTTCTGGGGAAGCCCATTGTCCTGCTGAGTTTTCTCGGTATCATGTGCCACGTGGGGATTGATGTCGGTACGAACACCACCGCTCCGAAGATTCTCATGGAGCGTCTCGGGATGACGCTGAATGACGCTGCTTTCGCCACTTCGCTCTATTTCATCTTCCGTACCCTCGGCTGTCTGACGGGTTCTTTCTTCCTGCGCGTGATGAACAACAGGGTGTTCTTCATCATCTCCGTCACGATGATGGCGCTTTCCATGATCGGCATGGCGGTAGGAACGTCGAAAGCTGTCCTTTTCGTGGCTATCGCCCTGGTCGGTTATGGCAACAGCAACGTCTTCTCGATGGTCTTCGCCCGTGCGTTGCAGAGTGTGCCGGAAAAGCAGAACGAGGTGAGCGGACTGATGATCATGGGACTCTTCGGCGGCACAGTCTTCCCGCTCCTCATGGGCTTTGCCAGCGATGCCATCGGACAGATCGGAGCTGTCATTGTAATGGCGGTCGGCGTATGCTATCTGTTTACGTACATTCCTAAAATGAACAAATAAAGCCAATATGAAACAAGTAATCGTAGGCCTCGGAGAGGCATTGTGGGATTGTCTTCCGGAAGGAAAGAAGCTCGGCGGCGCACCTGCCAACTTCGCTTATCACGCCGGACAGTTCGGTCATGATTCGCTTGCCATCAGTGCCGTCGGCAATGACGCACTCGGCAAGGAGACACTCGATGAATTCGACAAGAAAGGGGTACGCTACCTCATGCCCGAGGTAGATTATCAGACGGGTACCGTGCAGGTGGAACTCGACGGCGAGGGTGTCCCTACCTACGACATCAAAGAGGGCGTGGCCTGGGACAATATCCCCTTCACGCCCGAGATTGAAGAAGCGGCCCGGAACTGCCGTGCCTTATGCTTCGGCTCTCTGGCACAACGCAGCAGCGTGAGCCGGCAGACCATCCAGAAATTCCTGGACGCTACGCCGAAGGACTGCCTGAAGATCTTCGACATCAATCTGCGCCAGAACTTCTATACGAAAGAGGTGATTACCCACTCGCTCCACCAGGCGGACATCCTCAAGATTAATGATGAGGAACTGGTGACGATCGGCCGGCTCTTCGGCTATCCGGGACTCGACATGGAGAACAAGTGCTGGCTGCTGCTGGGCAAGTACAACCTTGATATGCTCGTACTTACCTGCGGCGTGAACGGATCCTATGTCTTTGCTCCCAACTTGCAGTCTTATCAGGAGACCCCGAAGGTGGAGGTAGCTGATACCGTCGGGGCCGGCGACTCCTTCACGGGTGCCTTTGCATCCGCCATCCTCGCCGGCATGCCTATCCCTGAAGCTCACAAGCTGGCCGTAGAGGTGAGTGCCTACGTCTGCACGCAGAACGGCGCTATGCCCAAGCTGCCGCAGGAACTGATCGACAGAATCAAGTAAAAACGTGCTGCCACTGTATGCAGCTGTCTGTCCGGTGGGATAACAACAACTCGACACAGACAAACGATAGCCATCGGGTAAAAGATGTTTCAGGATAAACATGCACGGTCCGGGCTGACAGCGGAGGAAACGTTCTTCCAGCGGTCAGTCCGGGCTTTTTCGTGTGCTGTCAGTTAAGATTTAACGGGCAATATGTTTCCTTCTAATGCCGTCCGACAGAACTTAAACGGTATAATTCTCATGCGTAATCTTTTTTAAACAGATAATTCAGCATTGTTTCGGCCCCCCCTGACCAGACTGGTTGTGCTGGCACAGCTCTTCTCCGGCTACAAGCTGTTCCCGTCCCGGCAATGTTATTATGAGGAGCGGGCCGTCAACACGACTGGTGTTCACCGTCAACACAATGCGTGGCAGGCCTCAGCACATCTGCAGGGGAGGCCGGTTCGGTCCTGTCGCTATTAATATATGGTAAGTCCTTGGTCACCGTTGGAAGTCTTGGTGGCTTGGCAGATGATGGGCGGTGATGGGCAATGATAGGCGATGATAGACGATGATAGGTGGTGATGGGCTGGGATAGGGGAGAGGGAAGCAATGACGGGAGATGATACCCTGAAATCCTAATCTTTCTGAAAAAGATAACTTAACGGCTGTTTCTTTTTCTTTTTTGTGATTTTTTATTAACTTTGCATATCATCGAACTTAAACATTGGTATCCATATTATACTTTAACAGAACAATGAAGAAAACCTACATTGCCCTTCTGGGGCTACTGATGGGGATGGCAAGCATTGCCGATGCGCAGACCGTGAAGTCTCCCGACGGCAATATCGCTGTTACCTTCTCGCTGACAGGGAACGGCGTGCCGACCTACGAGATGACTTACAAAGGTAAGGCTGTCGTGAAACCTTCACACTTAGGACTTGAACTGGCCAAGGACAGGCATGCCAGCAAGGGCATGAGGGAAACCAGCCTCATGGACGGTTTTGAGAAGACCGGCACCCGGACGACTACTTTCGACGAGACATGGAAGCCGGTATGGGGCGAGACGGCTACCATCCGCAACCACTACAACGAGCTGGAGGTAGACCTCAGCCAGCCTTCCAGCAGACGCAACATCATCATCCGTTTCCGTGTCTATGACGACGGCATGGGACTCCGCTATGAGTTCCCGCAGCAGCCCGAACTGAACTATTTTATCATCAAAGAGGAGCATACGCAGTTTGCCATGGCCGGCGACCACACAGCCTGGTGGCTTCCCGGCGACTATGACACGCAGGAGCAGGAGACACAGGAGTCGAAGCTCTCGGAGATTCGTTCGCGCTTCCATGATGCCGTGAACTGGGGCAACTCCTCTGTAGACGTGTTCTCGGAAACGGGTGTACAGACCTCCTTGCAGATGAAGTCTGCCGACGGTCTCTACATCAACATCCACGAGGCGGCATGTGCTGATTATGCTACTATGCATCTCAACCTCGACGACAAAACGATGACCTTCGAGTCGTGGCTCACGCCTGATGCGACAGGTCTGAAAGGATTTATGCAGACGCCTTGCGAGACCCCATGGCGTACGGTGATGGTAAGCGACGATGCACGGGATATGTTGGCAAGCAACCTCATTCTTAACCTCAACGAACCCTGCAAGATCGAGGACACTTCCTGGATTCATCCCACCAAGTACTGCGGTGTGTGGTGGGAGATGATAGCAGGCGGCAAGCCGTGGGCTTATACGGATGAGTTCAGTTCCGTGAAGCTCGGGCAGACCGACTATGCGCACGCCAAGCCCAACGGCCGCCATCCGGCGAACACTGCCAACGTGAAGAAGTATATCGACTTCGCTGCTGCCAACGGAATGCAGGAGGTACTTGTGGAAGGCTGGAACATCGGCTGGGAGGACTGGTTCGGCCACTGGAAGCAGGATGTGTTCGACTTCGTCACGCCTTACCCTGACTTCGACCTCAAGGGGCTGAACGAGTATGCCCACTCGAAGGGTGTGAAACTTCTCATGCACCACGAGACCTCTTCCAGTGCACTCAACTATGAACGTCACCTCGAGGATGCGTTCAATCTGATGAACAAATACGGCTATGATGCCGTGAAGACCGGCTATGTAGGCGACATCATCCCGCGCGGCGACCATCACTATTCACAGTCGATGAACAACCACTATCTCCGTGTCGTCAAGGAGGCTGCCAGGCATCATATCATGGTGAATGCACACGAAGCGACACGTCCTACCGGTCTCTGCCGTACATGGCCTAACCTCGTCGGCAACGAGTCGGCGCGGGGCACGGAGTATGAAGCATTCGGCGGCAGCGACCCCAACCACACTGTTATCCTCCCGTTCACCCGTCTGCAGGGCGGTCCGATGGACTACACGCCGGGAATTCTTGAGACGCAGCTGTCGACCTGGTGCAACAACAAGAGCTATGTACACACCACGCTTGTCGGACAGCTTGCCCTTTATGTGACGATGTACAGTCCGCTCCAGATGGCTGCCGACCTCCCGGAGAACTACCAGAAGTACAACGATGCCTTCCAGTTCATCAAGGATGTAGCCTGCGACTGGGACGACAGCCGTTACCTTGAGGCCGAACCGGCACGCTACATTACCGTAGCCCGCAAGGCCAAGGGGACCGACAACTGGTTCATAGGCGGCAAGACCGGACTGGCTGCTCACCAGAGTACGGTCAAGCTCGACTTCCTCGACAAGGGCCGCAGATACGAGGCGACTGTCTATGCAGATGCCAAAGGCGCAGACTACGAGAAGAACCCGAAGGCATACACCATTACCAAGCGTACGGTGAAGAAGGGCGATGTCCTCAAGCTCTGGGAAGCACGTGGCGGTGGCTTCGCCATCAGCCTGAAGGCACTGTAAAAGGCCGACTCTATACAACGGAAATCCCCCCTCCACCTGAAAGAGCCAGGTGGAGGGGGGATTTCCGTTGTACGGTTCTTATGAAGGGCGATGCCGTCCCGGACGGTCAGGACCGGCGCACTTGTCCGGTCTGTCCCGCCTTGGGACAGATGGTGCTATGGCTCTTTTATCTCGATGAAATCGTGGTAATCGCCACGGATCATACCGTGTTTCTGCAGGTCGTCAAGCAGAAGAACAAGACTGTCCCAGAAGCCTTTCACGTCGTGGAGGACAACCTTCTTCCGGTGATAGCCGATAGTGGCCGAGGCTGCGACGGTAAACACTTCGTCGAGTGTTCCTATGCCGCCGGGCAGCGCGTGGAAGACATCAGCCCGCTCCATCATGATGGCTTTGCGGTCGTTGAGGTCTTCACAGGGAATCTCTACATCCACATAGTCGCTCACTCTGCGTCCTTCCTCCATGATACGGGGAACGACACCGATGGTGCGTCCGCCGGCTTCATGCACCGCCTTTCCGATACATTCCATCAGTCCGCTGTTGCCGCCGCCGTAGACAAGGGTATGTCCGTTCTCGCCGATCCATCGTCCCAGTTCTTCCGCAGCACGGAAGTAGTCGGGGGCGATGTCGTTGTTCGCCGAGCAGAATACAGCGACGTTCATGCCGGTTCCTCCAGCAGTCTGGCAGCCATCTCACGGCCCAGACGTGTACACTCGTCCTTGATCTCCGGCGTGAGAGCCTGTTTCATCTCTACCGGTTCGCCCACCTTCTCAAAGTGGAGACGGTTCTCGTTCCATTCTCCTATGGCCGCAACCGCCTTTGAAGCCCACGAGTAAGAGCCGAACCAGCCGATGAGATGGTGCTTGATGTCGCGGTTGGCGACCTCCTGGAGCAGCACGTCCATCTCGTGGTACAGTCCGGCATTGTAGGTAGGAGCGCCCACAATCAGCCCGCGGAAACGGAAGATGTCCTGCAGGATGTAGCTGTGGTGAGTTTTGGAGACGTTGTACAGGCGGATGTCCTTTACGCCGGCGAGGGATGCCGAACGGGCGATCTGCTCTGCCATGCGCTCTGTGTTGCCATACATCGTACCGTAACAGATGACCAGTCCCGGATCTGTTTCGTACTTCGACATATGGTCGTACAGGCTGATGACCTTGTCCACATACTTGTGCCATACAGGTCCGTGGGTGGAGCAGATGTAGTCGATGTGGATGCCGGCGAGTTTCTTCAATGCGTTCTGGACCGGTATTCCGTACTTGCCGACGATGTTGGAATAGTAACGCACCATCTCCAGCCATGCCCATTCCGTGTCAATCTCCTGGTCGATGAAACCGCCGTTCAATGCGCCGAAGCAGCCGAAGGCATCGCCTGTGAAGAGGTGCGACACATCACCTTTACAGAGTGTCATCATCGTTTCCGGCCAGTGAATCATCGGTGTCATGAAGAACTGCAGGGTGTGACTGCCCAGTGACAGTTCTTCGCCGTTTTTCATTTCTATCGTGTTGTCCTTGATGCCGTAGAAGCCTGCCATCATGTCAAAGGTCTTCTTGTTGCCGATGACCTGGATGTCCGGGTAGTACTTCCGCAGCAGTGCCAGCGAACCGGAGTGGTCAGGTTCCATGTGGTTGATGACCAGATAGTCTATCTGCCGGTCGCCCAACACCTCGCGGAGGTTCTCGATGAACTGGACGAAGAAGTCGACTTCTACCGTGTCAATGAGGCATACCTTCTCGTCGTCAATGAGATAAGAATTGTAGCTGACACCGTAGGGCAGCGGCCATAATCCCTCGAAGAGCGCCTTGTTGCGGTCGTTGACACCTACGTAATAAACTTTGTTGGCAATTTCTATCATTTTTATATTGGATTTGGTTCTTTATTGTGGAGGAGGAACTGAAGGGTTTATCGGGAGGCAAAGGGCATGGGTCCATCTGCCGTGTATTCCTGTTGCATCTACATCCCGCATCACCATTGGCTTTGACTCCTTTGGCTTCCCATAATTCCTACTTCTTCATTTTCTCCCCGAATTTCTTGCTGACGTAGTTGAAGATGTCCTTGCAGCAGTCGGCCGAGAACGACAGGGCGCAGCCGATGAGGCTGTCCCACTGTTCCCCGGTCAGTCCCCGTTCAAGGTCGGATCGGGTAATGCCCTGTTTCAGCATACCGAAGATGAAGCCTGCATTGAAGCTGTCGCCGGCACCGATCGTGCTGACAACCTTCGTGTCGGGTACGGGATAGGACTTTTTCATGTCCCTGCCGCCACGCACCTCTACCGGCTGGCTGCCGTGGGTGTAGATGAACTGCCTGCAGTAGAAGGAGATTTCCGCATTGTAGACCTTGTCGGCATCCTCTTTTTTGTAGAGCGTCGCGAAGTCTTCGTGGCTGCCGCGGACAATGTCGGCATAGTCGAGGTTCTCTATCAGGTTAGGCGTGATTCTTATTACTTCGTCCTTGTGAGCCGGGCGGAAGTTGACGTCGTAGTAGATGATGGCTCCATGCGACCGTGCATAGTCGAGCAGTCCCACCAGCTGCGGCCGGATGACCGGGTTTACCGCATAGAATGATCCGAAGAGCACGATGTCATCGGGCTGTATGTCGGGATAGGTGAATTCCAGCTGGTCGTGGGGATGGTCTTTGTAGAAGATGTACTCGGCATCATTCTTCTCGTTGAGGAACGCCAGCGACACGGGCGACTTGGAGTCGGGGAAAGTCGTCACATTGTCGGCATTGACGCCGTTGCTCTTCAGAAATTCGATGATGTACTTCCCGACGTGGTCGTTGCCGGCCTCGGAGATGAACGATGTGCTGACCCCGCAGCGTCCCAGCGACGTGATGGCATTGAAGGCAGAACCTCCGGGAACTGCCTCGACGGGTTTGTTGTCTTTGAAGATGATGTCCAGTACGGCTTCGCCGATACCAATAACTTTCCGCATTTTATCGTGACTTATGTTATGCCTGGTTTTACTGTGCAAATATAGTGTAAATTGGGCGGACTACAAAAAGAATCATGTTCTTTTTTGTTTGGACTTCAAAGTCTGCGCCCTTTCATTCTTTTTTCTTAATTTTGCACCTTATGACAAATTACCAGACGGCAGTCCTCGGCAACGGACTGCGCATCATCGCTCTGCCTTCAGCGTCTCCGGTGGTCTATTGCGGCTATCAGGTGAACGCCGGTTCTGCCAGCGAACAGCCCGGTGAAGAGGGCATGGCCCATTTCTGCGAGCACGTTACCTTCAAGGGAACGGTGCGGCGTTCGGCACTTGATGTCATCAACTGTCTCGAAGAGGTGGGCGGCGACCTCAACGCCTTCACTACCAAGACCGATACCGTTTACTATGCGTCTATTCTGAAGGACCATGTCGGCCGTGCGGTTGACTTGCTGACGGATATCGTCTTCCACAGTGTCTATCCTCAGAAGGAAATCGACAAGGAGGTGGAAGTCATCTGCGACGAGATAGAATCGTATAACGACAGTCCGGCGGAACTGATCTACGACGACTTCGAGAACCTCGTCTTCCGCGGGCATCCGTTGGGCCACAATATTCTTGGGACGGCAGACCGTGTCCGGACGTTCACTACGGCGGATGCGCTGCGTTTCACCCACAGGCATTACCGTCCGGAGAATACGGTCTTCTTTGTCTACGGCGACATTGATTTCGAGGCGCTTCTCCGCCTTCTGGCAAGGGAGAACGGCACAAATGTGACCGGGGCCGACGGCTCCGGAAGTGTCAAAGAGGCAGGCCTCCCTGACCTGAACGTCTACCACCCGCGGACTGTCAGGATTGACAGGCATACCCACCAGGCACACGTGATGACCGGCAACCGGGCCTACTGTGTACACGACCGGCGGCGCATGGCGCTCTATCTGCTGAACAACATCCTCGGCGGACCGGGCATGAGCGCACGGCTGAACCTCGCACTCCGCGAGCGGCGGGGGCTTGTCTATACGGTGGAGAGCACGATGGTGAACTATTCCACGACAGGTGTCTGGAGCATCTATTTCGGCTGTGATGCCGGCGATGTCGACGAGTGTATGCGCCTTGTCCGTACGGAACTCGACCGCTTCATGTCTGTTCCTCTTACCGATGACGAGCTGACTGTGGCCCGGCAGCAGATAAAGGGGCAGGTCGGCATTGCCTGCGACAACCGGGAAAACCTTGCTCTTGACTTCGGGAAGGGCTTTCTGCACTATGGCTGGAAGAAAGACATCATGGCTCTTTTCCGTGACATTGATGCCGTTACGGCAGATGAAGTGCAGGCCGTGGCACGTGAACTCTTCCCGCAGGACCGGCTGACGACGCTGGTTTATGAGTGAGCCGCTGCACAGCACAGACAGTTCCCTGGCCCTGGGAACAGTGTTCCCAAGCCTTGGGAACGGCACTCCCAGCCCCTGGGAACAATGGTCCCGACCCATCGGGAACATCCGTACCAGGTAAAGTCTTTGGCACAATATTTTCTGTGTCTTCAGGTAGAACACATACAATAGAAACAGCATATAATACATCGCAGGGATAATGAAAGCAAACATTGAACACACAGACAAGAAGAGAGTCGTCATCGTAGGTGGCGGACTGGGGGGACTGGAACTGGCTTTCAAGCTGGTCGGCAGTGACTTCCAGGTGGTCCTGGTCGACAAGAACAACTACCACCAATTCCCTCCCCTGATTTATCAGGTCGCCTCGGCCGGTCTCGAACCGAGCAGCATCTCTTTCCCCTTCCGTCGGCTCTTCCAGGGACAGAAAGACTTCTTCTTCCGTATGGCAGAGGTGAAGGCGGTGGATGCAGCCGGGAAGAAGATCGCGACTTCCGTAGGCGACATCCATTACGACTACCTTGTTCTGGCGGCAGGTGCCCGGACAAACTTCTTCGGCAACAAGGAGATTGAGGCTGCCACACTCCCGATGAAGTCTGTGAGCGAGGCCATGCGGCTGCGCAACACCATCCTGCGTAACCTTGAAAAGGCAGAGACGGAGGAAGACCCTGTGCGCAGACAGGCGCTGATGAACATCGTGGTCGTCGGAGGCGGTGCGTCGGGGGTAGAAATTGCGGGGGCTGTGGCGGAGATGAAGAAGAATATCCTTGCACGTGATTATCCCGACCTTGATGCCTCGCAGATGCACATCTACCTCGTCAATGCGGGCAAGCGTCTCCTTGCCGCTATGGATCCGGTCTCGTCGGCACGTGCCGAACGCGATCTGAAGGCACTGCACGTACACATTCGTCAGCCGCAGTTTGCGACGGAGTACAGGGACGGGATTCTGAAGACGAGTGCCGGTCTGGAGATTCCTGCCCGGACGGTCATCTGGGTGAGCGGCATCTGTGCGAATACGATTGAGGGCCTGCCGGTGGAGAGCATCGGCCATGCGGGCAGGATTCTTACCGACCGGTTCTGTCGTGTGAAGGGTGTGCAGGATGTCTTTGCCATCGGCGACCAGAGCCTGATAGAAGGCGATGAGGATTATCCGCTCGGCCATCCGCAGCTGGCTCAGGTGGCCATGCAGCAGGCGAAGACCGTGGCGGAAAACCTCAAGGCAGCACAGAAAGGGTTGGCGGAAAAGCCCTTCAAATACAGAAACCTTGGCGTGATGGCGACCATCGGGCGTAACCATGCCGTTGCGGAAATCGGCGGCCGGAAGTTCGGCGGCTTTGCTGCCTGGGTGCTGTGGCTCGTCGTTCATCTGCGTTCCATCCTCGGCGTGAAGAACAAGGCGTTCATCCTGCTCAACTGGGTGTGGAACTATCTGAATTACAAACAGAGCCTCCGGCTGATCCTGAAAGCGAAAGGATAGCAGGATGCCGTGCCGGCTGATCGGCAGACCCGACAGGAAACAAAAAGACAAAAAGCAGGCATCCTACCCACAGCAGGCCCCCTCTCGTCCTCTCCCTTATCGGGAAAAGAATGAGAAGGGGGCTGCTGTGGGTAGGATGCCTGCCTTCTTGTTGGAAATGCCTGCTGTCTGTTTCGGATCAGTCCTTCACGATGAGGCAGACGGCATAGGCCGCCATCCCCTCTTCATGTCCGACGAAGCCCATCCGCTCGGAGGTGGTGGCTTTGACGGAGACGGCATCAGGGTCGCAGCCGATAATCTCAGCTAAACATTTGCACATAGCCGGGATGTGCGGATTGATTTTCGGCCGTTCAGCGCATACGGTAGCATCGATGTTGCCCACACGAAACCCCTTTTCTGCAAGGAGCCTGATGGTTTTCCGGAGGATGACTTTCGAATCCATGTCCAGCGTGTCAGCGGCTGTGTCGGGGAAGTGATAGCCTATGTCGCGCAGATTGGCAGCACCGAGCAGTGCGTCGCAGATGGCATGGATGAGCACGTCGGCATCGCTGTGACCGAGCAGCCCGAGGCTGTGTTCGATCTTGATGCCGCCGAGGTAGAGGCCGCGTCCTTCAACGAGTCTGTGTACGTCGTATCCCATTCCGACGCGGAAGGATGGGATAGAGGGGGATTGGGAGTTCTGCATGAGGATTGGGGGGTGATGGGCTGTGATGGGCGATGATAAGCTGTGATGGGCGATGATAAGCGGTGACCTTACTTCCTCTTGAAGAGGTCCTTGATGCCGTCCATGTCGAATGAGAGAGAGAAGCGGAGGGTCTGGTCGAGTGGGTTGTTCTTGGCTGTCGCAATGAC
>OGKA01000609.1_pt1 | contig 37706 bp, 33 predicted proteins | sample 1572211 | NCBI WGS metagenome assembly OGKA01 (sample SAMEA2582125, study PRJEB24529) | metagenome | biome: Human gut stool | place: China | collected 2011 | reverse complement strand
TCATAAATTTTCAAGGCTTTTTTAAAATGGGTTTTCGCTTGTGAAATATTTGCAGTGATCAGGCAGATACTTCCAAGGGATTCCTGTACCTGTGCATAATCCAAACAGTGGTTTGAATTATATTCTTTGATAATCTGTGCTAATTTCTGAAGAGCAGACAGGGCAAGGTCAGGTTCTTGTATTTCAGTTAAGAGGACAGCATAATTATTAATCTGAGGAATACTGTCATTAGTATAAAGAAGCTGGTATTGTTCTAAAAGAGAGATACCCATTTCCATGTGTTTTTTAGCCAGATTAAGTTGTCCGTTGATTCGGTAAAGCCCCCCAAGATTGGAATGGAGGTTGGAAACAAGGTGTGCATTCTTTTTTGTGGTTTCTTTTATTTGAGCAAGTGCTTCTTTTTCTAATTTTATCGCTTTTTCTGTTTTGGGTTCCAGAGTTGCCTGATAATCCAATAGTAAGGCACGGTCAGATGCAGTCCCGTAAGTATTTGCTTTTATAAAATGCTGTAGTTCCTGAATGATTTTTTTCATACCCTTTTGATAGTGGTACTTCTCCATATATGGAAAAACATCTTCTAAAAATAACAGGTATTGGGGAATATCATCCTTTTCAATGAATTGGATGATATTTTCTGTTGTCTGAAATAATTTTTTATAATAGCTAACTTCAATGCCATGCATCAAACATATTTTTCGCAGAGAATCCAATAACGTGTGGCAGCTTGTAATAGAAGGTGCGGTCTCGGAAACTGCAATTTCCTGAATCATTGGATGCAGAGAAATAGTATGCCGGAGACTTGACTGTACAAAACCTGTCTCAATCAGATCATTCACGTCATTTAAAGTAGGCAGCTCCAGCCATTTGGAAAATATACGGGCAGAAATACCAGATGAAGGCATAAAACACATATTGCACATAATATCCTGCTGTTTCCGTGATAAGGAGTATAACGAAAACAGGGTATGGATATGGTTGTAATAGGTGGCTTTTTTGCTCTGACCATCTTTCATTACTTTAATCTTATCTTCATTATGAAGAGAAGCCTTTTCCTCTTGAAGTTTTATCAATAATTGCTCTGGAGTTAAAATTCCATTTTCCAGAAGTTTGGCTGCCAGTTCGACAGCAAAAGTATGGTAGTGTACAGTTTCTATGATTTTTTCTACGATTGCCCGGTGTTCCTCTGCTTCTGAATAAAATACAGATGTCAGTTGAAAAAGAGTGGCTATATCTTTTAGTTCTTTTAACTGAAAACTACAGTATTCAGACAGTTGGCTTCTGGTTGTAAATAAAACCCGGCAACGGTATTTTAATACGACTGACAGGCAACTGTCCTGTGTGGATGTGACATTAAAATTGTCTATGATCAGCAGTGTATCAGATTTCAAAGAGCGTAAGAAACGGTTATGTCTTTGAAAACATTCCTGCTCACTGATTTCTGGTGGATCATCAATAAAATCCATGTCTGTGATATTTTGATATAGATTACCGGTGTATTCCATATAGAGAATATTGGTGTACTGTTTTCTGTATTGCTTTGCATAGGCTTTAGCAAGCTCGCTTTTTCCAATTCCGGCAATTCCATAAAGAAATATATGTCGGTTCTCTTTAAACAAAGTATGGAGTTCATCCAGTTCTTCTTCTCTTCCTAGAAAATGACGGCATGGTTTCGGGACTTCGCTGTCCATAATGTAATCCAGAACAATCGGAGATAGAACACCTCCTGCAATCAGTTTTTGATTTCTTGTATCACGTTTAATAAATTGCCGTTCCATACCAAAAGAAAGTACTTTTGCTAAAAACAACAGCCTTGAATCAGAAGGTTTATATAGAGATACAAGTTCCTGCTTTTTTGTATCCGAAATCGTATCGTCCTGTATGAATAACGTGTAAATGTCCTGTATAACCATGTTGCAGTCTGCCATTAAGGGAAGTAAGTTCCGCTGAATGGTTGTTGCCAGTTTTTTCTGATTGCTGGGTTTTGCATAATATGAGGTTATTTTGGGACTGATTTTTGCCTGTCCGGTTATCCAGCGGCAAATTAGACCATTATCCATAGAAAAATCTTCATTTATCGGATCATTCATAAAATCTTCAAATAATTCGTATAAAAAATCAGGTTGGTTCATCTGATTGCTTTCACTGATTTGATTTTTTAGGCATGTGCTAATAGAAGAAAAATCACATCGTTCCAACAGAAATCCCTCCTTTGGTTTTCGTGTTTTATATTCTTAAAGTCTTTTTATTATAACACGAACAAATGTTCCGGACAATAGGAATTGATACTGTATAGGAAGAAAATGAATCTTAAAAACTCAATCTGCGGTCAATTTCAATTCAATGTGATTGGTGCAGAATAATTTTAGAATGTAATCAGGCTTTCGAAAGCCGAATTCAATTCATACAGAACTTTTGTACAATCCTGCCGGCATAGGATGTAGAGAGAACTGTATGCTGAAGGAGGCATATAGCATGAATACGTTATTTGATTCTGTAGAAGTTCTGGATACAAAAAAAGAAATCCAAAAAGAGAATGTAAGCTATGAACATGCAGGATATCAGATTCGAGTGCATTTTAATGGGGAAAAGACATTGATCCAGTGCATTCAGAATCTTACTGAACGAAAAATTGCAGGTTGATTTTCTTAAGTTCTTGTTGTAAAATGAAGACAATTAAAGACAATGACTATGCAAGACCGATGAAAAGAGGGATAGAATGTATCAGGCAGGAATTTATTGCCGAATTTCCATTGAAGAGCAAAATAAAGAGGGTGAATACAGCAATAGTATTCACTCTCAGATTCAGATGGCAAGAGATTATATTGCAGAGAATAAAGATATTGCAGAGAAAAAAGTTTATGTAGACGATGGGGCTTCTGGAAGTAATTTTGAAAGAACTGAATTTCGGAGGATGCTGGCAGATATTGAGCTTGGTGTTATCAATATGGTGATTTTTAAGGACGTATCTCGACTTGGAAGAGAACATATTGATACCAACTATTATCTAGGCAAATATTTCCCGGAGAAACAGATTCGGATTGTTTCGATTCTGGATAATTATGATTCAGTAGTTGGAACTTATGATGAAATGTTAGAAATAAAAACTTTGCTGAATGATATGTATTTGAGAGATACATCCAGAAAGATTAAAATGACCATTCAGACAAAAAGAAGTATGGGCGAATATACACCGAAACAGCCTCCCTTTGGATATGTGAAAAGTAAAACAATTCATAATCATCTGGAAGTTGATCCTTATGCAGCCGAGGTTGTCCGAAGAATTTATAAAATGTATCAAAATGGATTTGGCTGTACGGTTATTTGCAGGACTTTGAATGAAGATGAAATCCCTTGTCCCGCAAAATATAAAAAGGAAGTTTTAAAAACCAATTATGTATGGGATTCGGGAAAAGGTCTGTGGACATCGTCTACTGTAAGTGGAATTTTAAAGAATCCGGTCTATACTGGGGCGGTTGTGATTCGGAAGCATGAAAGACCGTCTTATAAGCTGAAATACAAAAAGGAAATTCCACTGGAAGAAATGGAGCTGGTGCCGGATGCACATGAAGCAATCATTTCTAAAGACGAGTTTGATAGGGTTCAGCAAATAAGAAAGGGGCGCAGAGTTTCCTATTTTGATAAAAGCAATGAACCACATAAATATGTGGGACTGCTCTTTTGTGGGAAATGTAAAACAGCCATGCGAAAACGTTATCTAGCATCTCATAAAGATTATGACGGATATATGTGTGGTTTTCACCAGAAGCAGGGGCAGAATTACTGTGAGCTGAATCATATTACATTTGAAAAGCTGGATGAACTGGTTGTATTTGCAATCAACCAGCAATTGAAACAGATGAAGATGGATATGAAGAATCTGGAAACTCAGATCAGACAGAAACAGCCGGAACTGGATGGTAAAATTGCAAAATTGCAGGGAAAAATAGAAAGAAATCTGGAATACCGGAAACGAGTATATGAACAGTTTATGGATGAAGTACTTTCCAAAGAGGAATATTTGGAATTAAAACAGATGTATGAAACAGAGAATCAGAAATATCAAAAAGAATTATCAGAACTGAATCATGAAGAGCAAAGGCAGCGGGCGGCGGTCAATGAAACAAAGATATGGTTGGAGCATTTTAATCGCAGAAGAATAACGGTAAAGCAGCTTACCAGAGAAGTGCTTGTGGAGTTAGTTGATAAAATTTATGTATATCCAGAGCAGAAAATAGATATATATTTTAAGTTTGCTTCAGTAGAGAGTTCACCAGATAGAATACTTGAGAAAGATGGGGTGATATGATGTATCAGATGGGTGTATATTGTCGTCTGTCGAAGGATGATGGAGAGAATAAAGTTAGTGAGAGTATTGAAAATCAGATGAAACTGATTCGTGAGTATGTGACTAAATCAGAGGATCTGGAAATCGCAGATATTTATATTGATGACGGTTATTCGGGGCTTTATTTTGCGAATAGACCGGAATTTCAGCGGATGATGGAGGATATCTACAAAGGGAAAATTCAAGGCGTTATTACGAAAGATATTTCCCGGCTTGGGCGTGAACATATTGAAACCAGTAATTATATCGAGCGTGTTTTTCCATCTTTGGGTGTGCGTTATATTGCAATTTTGGATGGCGTGGATTCTGTTCATCACAGTAATGAAGAATTGGCACAGTTTAAGACGCTGTTTAATGATATGTATAGTCGTGATATATCTAAGAAAATCAGAGGTGCATTGACCGCCCAGAAGAAACGGGGACAGTTTATGTCTGGGTTTGCCCCATATGGATATGTAAAAGATCCGGCAGATAAGCATCATTTTCTTGTAGATGAAGAAGCAGCTAAAGTGGTACGGAGAATCTTTTATATGAGTCTGGAAGGATATTCCAGGGATGGTATTGCAAAGAAACTGAATCAGGAAGGAATTCTGACACCGTCAGAGTATAAGAGAAAGGTGCAGGGATTGAAATATGCCAATGCATTAGAAAAAGCGGGTGCAAAGGGCTGGGCATATCCTACGATCAATGTAATTTTGCGAAACAGAGTTTATACAGGGGCTATGGTACAGCATAAATCAGAAAAGATATCCTATAAAGTGGAAAAGTATCAATATATTCCAGAGGAACAGCAGTATATTGTGGAAGGAATGCACGAAGCAATTATCAGCAAAGATACTTTTGAGCAGGTACAGAAACTTATGAAGAAAAGAACACGGACACCGGGATTTAATAGCGAAGTGAGAAAGGTAAATCCATACGCAGGAATTATTGTTTGCGGAGATTGCGGATATAATTTCCAGAGGGTTACCTGTCGGGATGGTTATGAGTGCGGTACCTATCATAAAAAAGGAAACACAGTTTGTTATTCTCATTTCATTAAAAAAGAAGTATTAGATTCTATTGTGAAAAATGAAATCCAAAGACAAGCGGAACTGGCACTAAAAGAGAGTGATAAGGATGAAATATTAAAAGCAGCAGACAGGAAGAAGGAGGTGCTAAGACGATGTGCAGAAGCAAATCAGAAGATTGAACGGTTACAAAAAGAACTTGTGGCTGTCCAGAAGTATAAAAAGAAAACTTACGAAAATTATGTAGATGGTGTTCTGGATAAAGAAGAATATCTCTCCTATAAGTCAGAATATGAAAAGCAGGATAAAGAGATCAGGGCGAAGATTCAGTTGGCAGAACAAGAGAAAGACAGCTTTGGAGAGGCAGAAGAATCTTATGAAAACTGGATAGAGAAATTTATCAAGTATGGAACATTATCCGAAGTGACAAGAGAAATTGTGACAGAGTTGATAGAAAAGATTGTTGTGAATGGAGATAAGAGCATTGACATCGTATTTAAGTATCAGTCACCTTATTCTAAAGAGAAAAATGCAGTGTAAAGACTGCAAATTTTTTTACAATAACTTTCCCCTAGTTATAATGAACACATGATGGAACAAGTCTTTTGGAAAGATATTTGAATACAGTATCTGAACGTTGGAAGAATGTGATTTGTGTAGGAAGCGGAAATGAAGGAACGACAGCGGGACATGCGGCAGGTGAATATAGAAAAGGAGTGATGACAGAAGTTCAACTTGCAGTACAGCAGAGGGAGAAGTCATTCAGTCTGCAAATTTGGAAATCCTATGTCGATGAAGTCACAATTACAATTGTCGATCCATCCGGAAATCATTCCGACAGACTGGAAGAAAAAGAAGGAACACAAAGAATACAGATTGGTGAAACAGAACTCCTGGTTTACTATGGAGAGCCAAAACCATATAGTGTTCGTCAGGAAATTTATATTAGTTTTCTACCACAAAATGAATTTGTCACAGCCGGAGTGTGGAAAATACAGATGATGCCAGACCGGGTTGTGGATAAGTTGTGGCAAATGTGGCTTCCGGTACAGAATGCACTTAATATCGGTACGGCATTTCTAAAACCAGACAGTTCCACAACACTCACGATACCTTCTACTGCATCGCTTGTTATTACTGTGGCAGCGTATAATGCATTGACCTTTTCCTATGCAGACTTCTCCGGACGAGGACCGACACAGATATACGAGGGGGAAAGTGCAATCAAACCTGATCTGGCTGCTCCGGGTGTGAGGGTAATGGCTCCTGCAGCAGGCGGAGGATATGCAGAGTTCACCGGAACTTCATTTGCAACGCCCTTTGCTATAGGAAGCGCGGCACTTTTGATGGAGTGGGGGATTGTGAAAGGGAATGATCCGTATCTGTATGGAGAGAAAGTGAAAGCATATTTGCGGAGAGGGGCGAGACAGATTCCAGGGTATGAGAGGTGGCCGAATGGGGAGTTGGGGTATGGGAGATTATGCCTTTCAGAGAGCATACCAAAATGAAGATGATAGATGTTGTAATAAATGAAAAATATGTTACGATACATACACAATGTGTAAATAAAAGGGGAGAGAAAATGGAAATAAAAGATAAAATAAAAGAATTACGAGAAAGTACCGGAATGAACAGAAAGGAATTTTGTAAATATTTTGAAATCCCATACAGAACAGTAACAGAGTGGGAACGAGGAACCAGAAAGATGCCGGATTATGTATTACGTTTGCTGGCGTATAAAGTAAAGATGGATGATCTTATTGTAAAGGAAGATGTGAATGAAGAATAAAGTAATTGAAGTACAAAATGTGCATATTTCAATTTCGAAACAGAAGTTAGATGATTACATTTGCATTACAGATATTGCTAAGGCTAAATCAGATTCTGTCAGGGCAGCAGATGTGGTAAGAAATTGGTTGAGAAATCGTGGTACTTTGGAATATTTGTCTGTATGGGAACAGATATATAATCCCAATTTTAAAGTGTTCGAATCCGAACACTTTAAAAAGCAAGCAGGGTTATTGACTTTTACACCTAGTGTTTCGGAATGGGTAAATGAAACAAATGCCATTGGATTATATGTGAAACGTGGAAAATATGGTGGCACATATGCACACAAAGATATTGTATTTGAATTTGCATCTGCAATCAGTCCAGTATTTAAACTATATCTGATAAAAGAATTTCAACGGTTAAAGGAAGAAGCAGACATATTAAATGTAGCATTATTTGGATTTACGGCGAAAGCATGGAGAGAGGCAAATCCTGAACTTGCAAAGAAAAACAATGTCAGAGATTTTGCAACAATTAATGAATTAACAGTTCTATCCAATCTGGAATCACATAATGCACAGATGCTGCGTGAAGGAAAAGAAAAAGGAGAAAGATTCAAAATATTACAAGAGATTGCTGAATATCAGCTGAATGTCTTGAATGCAGCTGAAGAGATCAAAATGATAGAGAGTGATGGAGCACTGTCAGAGGTATGAACCACCGGGTGAGTATTTTGTAAAATGTTTTGCTTATGTAGCTTATTTTATAAAGGTTGAATTGTCATTGCCATTACCATTGCCAATGGCGATGATAACGGCAATGAAAGTGGCGATAATATGACAATGACGTTACATCCTCCCCACTGATTTTGTGACAACAATATAACGTCCTCTGTTCCAAAACAACGATTTTATGGGAAAATCGAAGGAAAAAAGGTCAAAAAGTTTGTAGCAATGACTTGACATCCTCGGGGGTATTATGCCTTTCAGAGAGCATACCAAAGTAACTGCCTTTTTGTGAAGAAAATTGCGAGTATAAATAACAGTAAAAGATGAAGTATTTTGGAGAGGGAGATTAAATGGCAAACTTAAGATTAAAGAAACTGATATTTGAAGTTGTAGATAATCAGTTAAGAGAAAATAATCCGCCTGTAACAAAGGAATCTTATGACAAACTGATCGATGCAGGATATTCTGCGAGAGAGGCGAAAGAAAAAATAGGTGCGATTGTAATAGAAGAAATTTATGATGTAATGAAAGAAAATCAGCCCTATGATGAAAAAAGATATACGCAGGCGTTACGGAACATGGTACAGCAGTGTATAGACTATGAAGATACACATGAAATTCTGACAGAATGGGACGAATGGGGATTCAGCAGCCGATTGTAAAAGAGAAGAAAGTGTATCCAAATGATCCCTGTCCATGTGGCAGTGGAAAAAAATATAAGAAATGCTGTGGAAGAAAAAAGTAAGTGGAGAATATTTCAGATGGGAAAGTTTTTTGCAGCAGTTTTAATAGAAGAGACAAAAGACAGTTATATGGCATATACAAAACGAAAAATAAATCCGGCCTATTTAGACAAAACAATGAGTGGAGCTATTTTAAAACAGATGGGTAAAATTAAGCGAGAAGAAATGATAAATGATAGGAAAATCATATTAAATTTAGTGGAAATTAAAGAACAGTTTGTTTTAATGGAAATATTTTATATAAAAAACAAACTGTTTTTTTATCCCCTTTTTTCTTTGCGGTTCAGTTCTCGTGCATAAGCCAGGATCCGGTCTTTTATGTCGTGATTTTGCTGAAGAGTTTCTACCAGAGAATATAACTCCGGAGATTCGGAACGTGAAATAACGATATAATCACAATTCATGACATCTGAAGTTCCATATAAAAAGTCAATATTGCAATGAAAAATCTGAGCAATATAAGATACTGACGGATAAGAGGGTTCGCGTTCTCCTTTTTCATAGCGGCCGTAGGTCATGGCGGAAATATTAAGTTGGCGGGCGGCCTCGGCTTTGCTGATATTCATAGATGTTCTTAATTGAATTAAACGGTCAGGACGAAATTTCACTGTGATCACCTCTTGAACATAACCATTGGTTATGATATTGTAAAGTATAAGTGTAACCTATGGTTATTATAAGAATTATGTGCAAATAAAGCAAGAAAAATAAAGAGTATAACAGTTAATCAGGGGAATTGTTTATAGTGATGATTATACAGAAATAAGGAGTGGAAAACAATGAAGAAAATCTTATTTGTTGCAACCGGTGGTACGATTGCATCGAAAAAAACAGAAAATGGTCTGACTCCGCAGATCACGCCGGAAGAATTGATATCTTATATCCCGGAGGTGGAGAAGATTTGTGAGATTACAGCCGTGCAGCCCTTTAATCTGGACAGCTCCAATGTAGTGCCGGAAAACTGGAGCATGCTGGTAAAGGTTATACGGGAACATTATGATGCATTTGATGGATTTATCATAGCGCATGGCACCGATACGATGGCCTATACGGCGGCTGCACTTTCCTATATGATTCAGAATTCGCCGAAGCCCATTGTCATCACCGGTGCACAGCGTCCGATCAATCTGGATATTACCGATGCCAAAACAAATCTTTCGGACAGCTTTTACTATGCCTGTGACGATGCTTCCCAGGGGGTACAGATCGTGTTTGACGGAAAGGTGATCGCGGGAACACGAGCAAAAAAAGTGCGGACCAAGAGCTATAACGCGTTTTCCAGTATTGATTTTCCGTATCTGGCTGTGATACAGGATCGCCGGATTCTGCGGTATCTGCCGATGCTGCCATATGAAAAACCGGTGCGTTTTTATGAGAAGTTAAGTGATAGTGTTTTCTTATTAAAATTAATCCCTGGTATTCAGCCGGTGCTTCTTCCGGTAATTTTCGAACATTACGATGCGATTATCGTGGAGAGTTTTGGCGTCGGTGGGATTCCGTCCAGTATCAAGGATATGTTTTATGAACTTTGTCAGAAATATCCGGAAAAAATGATCGTCCTGTGCACGCAGGTTGCCCATGAGGGAAGTGATATGACGGTTTATGAAGTTGGACATGAAATGAAAAAACTGTGCAATGTACTGGAGTCTTACGATATGACACCGGAGGCGGTTGCAGCGAAGACCATGTGGCTGCTGGGAAATCGGCCGATGGACCATGAAAGCAGAGAAAAAGCATTTTATAAGCCGGTGAATTATGATACGGTGTGGTCATGATCTGTGAACCGGTAGATACCGCAGATACATCAGCAGAAGATGCAAACTTACCAACAATAAGCAAATCTACTGTACTGTACATAGCCTGTAGAAAGAGTGCCAGCAATACAGGAACTGCAAACAGAAGTAACGGCTGCATGATTTTTCCTTCGGTAAATGATGTGTTTTTTTCCATGTACTGAAATTCCTCCTTGTATAATTGATTTTGTTGAAAATTCAGTCGAATCAGGCAGATAACAAAAAAGCTGAATAAGAAAGCGGACATTTCAGTCTGCCATCTTATCCAGCTATTGTTTCTGATCGAACAAATCACCCTCCGATGAACAAAACGATTATATACTACATATTTTTGAATGTCAATTATGATTTTTATATGATCATCTGAAATAACATAACCAGTGTTACTGTTCACTCCCGTGTCAATCACTCCGCTGATTGACACGGAGGATGCATGTTTTGGCTTGAATGCATCTCGCCCCATCGTGTGAACAGTAACTATACTGATGTTCATAGGTAACTCTGAGTATATTTGGGATTGATTCTTCTGAAAAATGTGCTAGAATAAAGAAAAGACGAATATTAGATACCAGAGATTTGAGCAAGGTAGATGAAACGACAGGTAGTCGTTTTATTTGCCTTGCTCTTTTGTGTGATAAAGGAGAGGAATGGATATGTTTGATGTTGTTATTATTGGTGCAGGAGTGACAGGCAGCGCGATTGCCAGAGAGGTTTCCAGATATAAGTTGAATACGTGTGTGATTGAAAAGGAAGAGGATGTCTGTAATGAGACATCTAAGGCAAACAGTGCGATCATCCATGCGGGATTTGATGCAGTTCCGGGGACGATGAAGGCAAAGTTAAATGTGATGGGAAATGCGATGATGGACAGAATCGCAGAAGAGCTTGACATTCCATTTAAGAGAAACGGTTCTTTGGTCGTATGTACGAAAGAGCAGGATCCGAAAGGACTTCAGGTTTTAATGGAGAGAGGTAAGAAAAATGGAGTTCCTGGACTTCAGATTTTAGACAGAGAGGCGCTGATCGAGAAAGAGCCGAACCTGGCAGATGATGTGACGTGTGCGTTGTGGGCTCCAACCGGAGGAATCGTCTGTCCGTTTCATATGACAATGGGATATGCGGAAAACGCATACGAGAACGGTGTTCAGTTTTTCCTGAATACAAAAGTTGAAAAACTGGAAAAAACAGGAGAAGGATTTAGAGTTCAGGTTCATCACACGGATAACGGTGTTGATGAGACAATTGAGACAAAACTTATTGTTAATGCAGCAGGAGTTTACGCTGATGAGATCAATAATCAGCTTTCAGACAGAAAGCTTCATATTACAGCACGTAAAGGTGAATATATGCTTTTAGACAAGACGGCCGGAGATTATGTGAAGAGTACGATCTTTCAGCTTCCATCAAAGATGGGGAAAGGAGTGTTGGTCACACCGACAGTTCACGGCAATCTACTTGTAGGACCTACAGCAGTAAATGTAGAAGACAAGGGTGCAGTAAATACGACAATGAATGGCTTGGACCAGATTGCAAGAGTTTCCTCTCATAGTGTTAAGAATGTTCCGCTTCGTCAGGTGATTACTTCATTTGCCGGTCTTCGTGCACATGAGGATGGGGATGACTTTGTGATCGGAGAATCAGAGGATGTAAAAGGACTGATCAATGCAGCAGGTATTGAATCTCCGGGGCTTTCTTCAGCACCGGCAATCGGTGTTACGGTTGCAGAACTTGTGAGAGATCTTCTGAATGCAGAAGAAAAGTCTGATTTTAATCCTGTGAGACATGGGATTTTAGATCCAGATACACTTTCACTGGAAGATAGAAATCAGCTGATCAAGGAAAAACCGGCTTATGGAAATATCATCTGTCGCTGTGAGATGATCACAGAAGGAGAGATTCTGGATGCGATTCATCGTTCACTCGGCGCACGTTCTCTGGATGGAGTGAAGCGCCGAACAAGAGCAGGCATGGGGCGTTGCCAGTCAGGATTCTGTTCCCCAAAGGTTATGGAGATTTTGGAAAGAGAAGTCCCGATGCCGGTTGATCAAATTGGAAAAAACGGCGTTGGATCGGAATTTATCGTAGGTGAAAATAAAGAACTGGGGGATGAGTAAAATGAAAACATATGATTTGATCATAATCGGCGGAGGTCCAGCAGGACTTGCGGCAGCAGTCGCAGCGAAAGATAATGGAATAGATAATATTATGATTTTAGAAAGAGATAAAAGTCTCGGAGGCATTTTGCAGCAGTGTATTCATAATGGATTCGGTCTGCATACATTTAAGGAAGAACTGACAGGACCTGAGTATGCAGCACGTTTTATTGAGCAGGTAGAAGAACGTGGTATTGAATATAAATTAAATACAATGGTCATGGATATTTCTCCGGAAAAGGTAGTAACAGCTACAAACCGTGAGGATGGAATTTTGCTTCTTCAGGCAAAGGCGATTATCCTGGCGATGGGATGCAGAGAACGTTCCAGAGGTGCGCTGAACATTCCTGGATATCGTCCGGCTGGAATTTATTCTGCCGGAACAGCGCAGCATCTTGTAAATATGGAAGGGCTTATGCCGGGAAAAGAAGTTGTGATCCTTGGATCCGGTGATATTGGTCTAATCATGGCAAGACGTATGACGCTCGAAGGGGCGAAGGTCAAGGTAGTTGCGGAGCTGATGCCTTATTCCGGTGGATTGAAAAGGAATATTGTACAGTGCCTGGATGATTTTGATATTCCGCTGAAACTGAGTCATACCGTGATTGATATAGAAGGAAAGCATCGTGTGGAAGCAGTTACGATCGCAGAAGTCGGACCGGACCGCAAGCCGATTCCGGGAACAGAGGAAAGATATACTTGTGATACATTACTCTTATCCTGTGGACTCCTTCCGGAAAATGAGCTTTCAAAAAGCGCAGGAGTAGAACTTTCACAGGTTACTTCAGGTCCGGTCGTAAACGATTCACTGGAAACAAGTGTAGACGGCATCTTCGCATGTGGAAATGTATTGCATGTGCATGATCTTGTGGATTTTGTATCTCAGGAGGCAGCGACAGCTGGAAAGAATGCAGCCGCTTATATAAAGGCAGGAGAAAAGAAGGTGCAGGCAGAAATGCTTCCGATTTCTCCGGAAGGCGGAGTGCGCTATACAGTGCCATCCTTTGTAAGACCTTCAGAAATGGAAGAAAACCTGACAGTTCGTTTCCGTGTTGGAGATGTATTCAAAAATAAAGCGATCGTAGTGTATTTTGATGATCAGCTGATCAGTAAGAAGAAGCGTCAGGTAATGGCACCGGGTGAGATGGAGCAGGTGATTTTAAAGAAAAACAAACTGGAAGAATATCCGGAGACAAAGAAGATTACGATTCGGATCGAGGAGGCATAAGCAATGAATGAGAGAGAATTAATCTGTATCGGATGCCCGATGGGATGTCCGATCGTTGTGAAAATGGAAGACGGAAAAGTTGTTTCTGTTACAGGAAATACTTGCCCGCGCGGAGATGCGTATGCAAGAAAAGAAGTAACAGATCCAACGCGTATTGTAACGACTACAGTTCGTGTCGCAGACGGAAAAGTACCAATGATCAATGTGAAGACAGAGCATGACATTCCAAAAGATAAGATTTTTGACTGTATCGCAGCGCTTCGCGGTGTAACGATCAAAGCTCCGGTTCACATTGGAGATATTGTATTGGAAAATGTGGCAGGTACAGGTGTAAATATCGTAGCTGCCGGAAATGTGGATGCAGTACACTAGACGATTGTGAAGGAGATATAGTATAATTTATGAAACAGATGCCAGATACAAGTACTGTTGTTCACAGTTTCTGTGTCTGGCATTCATTTGATCTTGGTGGAACAAAGGAGAATTGAAATGAATTATAAATTTCTGGATGCGTTGGAGGTATCCCCTGTGATTGCAGCGGTAAAAGATGATGAAGGAGTAGCTGCCTGTCTGAAAAGTGAAAGCCAGGTTGTATTTATTTTATATGGAGATGTTTGTACGATTCCAGAGATCGTATCTAAAGTAAAAGCTGCAGGGAAACTGGCGGTAGTACATCTAGACTTGATCCATGGATTGGCATCGAAGAACATTGCTGCAGATTTTATCAAAAAATATACAGAAGCGGATGGTGTAATTTCCACAAAACCGACGATTATCCATCGAGCGAAAGAACTTGGAATGCTCACGGTATTGCGTGTATTTTTGATTGATTCTATGGCTTATGAGAATCTGAAAACACAGGTAACGGCGGCAAAGCCGGATGTGGTAGAGGTTCTTCCGGGAATGATGCCAAAGGTGATCGGAAATATCTGTAAAGCTCTTCCGGTACCGGTGATTGCCGGAGGAATGATCCGGGAGAAGGAAGATGTAATGGCACTTCTTAAGGCAGGAGTGACCAGTGTATCGTCTACGAATCCGGAAATCTGGTTTGAATAAGCTTTTATTTTTTCATCTTCTTTAATTTCAGCCACCCGGCATGAAGCATGTATACAACTGCAGGAATTAAGGAGAGCAGTTGTGTGTATGTATAATCTGTTGCCAGAGATACAGGTGAAAGCGCAACATGGAATGCAAGGAAGAGGAAAGCTCCGGTGGTAATCAGATTACAAAGGAGATACTTCCAGCCGAAGATTCCTAAAGCAGAGGCTGTCAGGAGTGCCACCAGCGATATCGTATCAAGTGAAACCGGCAAATGAATAAAATCATACTTTGCAGAAAAAAGTGTCAGGATCGCGTAAAGGAAAAGAAGCAGGTTCAATAATCCCATGATCTTGAACAATAAACTGTAAAAAGGTGTGACCGGGCAATCCGGCCACAATTCTACATCCAGTTTTTCAGCAAGTTCGATCGCGGAGCGGGTGAATGTTGTGTTTGTCATTACGATGACCTTGTCACAGTCATAAAAATTCGCACCGGCATAAGCTTCCTGGACTGCTTTGTTACCAACGGGATACGTGTAATACTTACACTGTATCCCATATTTTTTTCTATGTTTATAGGCAATGATGTCAACGCCTTGATCCCCAGAACTTTTAGTAACTTCTATTTTTGAAAAATGTTTTCTTTTTAGTATGATCGCACACTGTTCTTCGAACTGATATCCATCCATGTGTTGCTGCTTCTCCTATATGCTGTCTGAAATCATGATGTTGGGGTCAAAAGGTATTTTGACCCCTATGATACACGGATTGCTTCGCATTTCATGCTCTCGCAATCCTAAAACACCTCAAATCCGCTCATTTTTCTACGAAAAATGGCTACTTTTCGGTGTTTTGCGGGTCAATAAGTCATGCTTTTTCATGCAAGCAAGAAACGCATGACCTTTTGACCCTTGTATCAAATCATTTAAGTAAGAAGAATGCCGGGAGGCATTCTTCTTACGTGATCAGGTAGAAATAGAATAGCATATTTCAGAGAAAAGAACAAGTGTTCTTTTTACATTCCGTCCTTTAGTACGTTGTGATCACGCAGTACCTTTTCAATCACATTTCCTTTTACGAGCTTCAGAAGAGGTTTCTTCAGTGCGTTCAGCGGTCCAGGCAGCTGGATCTCAAGCGGAGATTTTCCGTCCATAAGTTTTACAGAGCTGTCGAGAAGCTCGCGGATATCATAAACACTTCCCCATACTTCAGGCACACCACGGTCTACTTTGAGAAGTCCATAAACAGCTTCCATAGCAGTACGTACAGAATACTCTGTTGTGAAAACAGTATCTCTTGGAGTTTCGGCAAACTGTCCGAGGAAAGCGAAGTTGACACATCCATCTGGGATAACATCCGGGCGGTCACCTTTTGTACGTGGCATGAAGAATGCTGTGATGTAAGGCATCATTGTCGGTACACAGATCGCACTGTTTTCAGCCAGATCCATGATCTGATCTTCCGGAACACCAAGGTGATAGAGCCATTCTGCTGTGATTTCTTTTCCGGTACAGCCTTTCATAGGCTTCTTGATATAGTCACCAGGTACATCAGTAAATAATCCATAAACCCAGACACATACCTTATCTTTATCCTGGTCTTTGAACTGTCCCTGGCGATTGATCGTCCAGCTTAACAGCCAGCTGGAATCCTGGCAGCTGACGATACCGCCGGTTACAACATTTCCGGTGCGAGGGTCACGTTTGCAAATGTCTGTGATATAAGGAATGATCTTGTCATCCAGAGTTGTAACAGTTGCAGATTCCCAGTTTGTCTTTGCAATGTCGGAACAGAATTTCTCCGGATGTCCGAAGGATGGATCCTGACGGGCAATGTTTTTCCAAAGGTTCCATACACCACTTGTGCGGACTTCCGCATCACCGTTTGGCGCATGGTTCTGATCACCATAAATTGTTCCTTCTGTACAGCTTCCGTTTGTGACAAATACGAGGTCATTTTCTGTCAGAACGATACCTCGTTCCTGTCCATTTACTTTACATTCAATTGCAGATGCAATCTTTTTGTCTCCTTCGAATTTAAATACAACATTTGTGACTTCTGTATTGAACTGGAAGTCTACACCGGCATCTTCGAGGTATCTCTGCATCGGAAGAATGAGGGATTCATACTGATTATATTTTGTGAATTTCAATGCACTGAAATCAGGCAGTCCGGCAATATGATGGATAAATCTTTGGAAATACAATTTCATTTCCAAAGCACTGTGCCAGTTTTCAAATGCAAACATTGTTCTCCAATAGAGCCAGAAAGTAGAATCAAATACTTCTTCGTCAAAAACATCTTCGATGGTTTTATCGTAGAGATCTTCGTCTTTTGTCATGAAGAGTTTCATGATTTCCATACAGCCTTTTTGACTGAGGTTGAATTTTCCGTCTGTATGTGCGTCTTTGCCACGATTTACGGTTGCACGGCAAAGGGAATAGTTCGGGTCATGTTTATTGAGCCAGTAATATTCATCAAGTACAGAAACACCAGGTGTCTCGATGGATGGAATGCTGCGGAAGAGATCCCACAGACATTCGAAATGATTTTCCATCTCACGTCCACCGCGCATTACATAACCTCGGGAAGTATCATAGATTCCATCACATGCACCACCGGCAAGATCCATTGCTTCTAAAATGTGAATCTGGCATCCAGGCATCTGTGCATCACGGACAAGGAAACATGCCGCTGCGAGAGAGGCAAGTCCGCTTCCTACAATGTAAGCATTTTTCTGATCTACACCTTCCGGTTTCTCCGGATGTGCAAATGCTTCGTAGTTTCCGTTTGAATAATAAATGCCTTTGCTGTTGCGGTCATATTTTCCACGTTCTGTGTTACGATAGTTATTCGGAACGGAAGAATCGGCAATAGTACTCTTCTTAAAAATAGAATTACCGGATTCTGAATTGCCGGATTCTTTTTTTGCCTTCTGTGCGAGATAAATTGCAGTTCCTGTTCCTACTGCTACTGCAGAGATTACACCAAGTTTAGATTTCTTATTTGACATAATAAAACCACCTTTCTGAAAAAACGGATTCCTGTTTTGTTTTGAGATTATCTCATCATAATTACTCTAAATAACGAGATATGAAGTATAGTTGTTATAGTTATAGTTATAGTATGGACATTTTTGAAGATTTTCAATTTACAAAAAGAGGCAAGTGATAAAAAACTTATCATCTGCCTCAATTTGTAAAATATAGGTTTAGTATATTTGTGTTATGAATTTTCTTTTTTAGGAAGTGCTGCGAAATTTTCAATTGAATGCGTAAGGCTTCCGTGGATGGTAATACTGATCTTATGTGCCAGATCGACATAATCGTCTTTCATTCCCTGTTTGATCCAGTCGAGCATAAGGCCGACAAAGCTGTATTTATAAAAATCGGCAATAAAGCGCCGGTCTTCTTCAGAAATACTGGTGCCGTCAGATTTTTCATCTACAACATTCATCAGTAAATCGGAAGTTAGATGAAAAAGGAAACTTTCAATCTGATCCCGGCTGATGCAGCGGTAAGCATTTAATATAAATGGCTTATTTTCATACACAGCATCAAAAATCTGTACCAGTCCTTCAGACCAGGTGTCGTAAGTTTTTTTGCCGGCAAGAGCGCGGGTTGCATCTTCCAGGCAGGACCATTCGACTAGATCATAAATATCTTTAAAGTGATAATAGAAAGCCATACGGCTGATGCCGCAGTCTTCGGTTAAATCGCGGATGGTTATCTTATCGAGCGGCTTTTGAAGCATTAATTTTTTCAGAGATTCTTCCAATATTTGTTTTGTCTGGTTTATCATAGAGGGACCCTCCGTTTGTTACGAAAATTAAGTGTGACTATAATTTATAGTATCACATTTTCCAGAACAATTACAAATCTTCTGGTGATGTATTTTGTTGTAGGAAAACAAGGGGGATTCTGTTATAATCTTTAAATAAAGTACTATATGATGTGGTCGAGGATTGCGGGAATTGCATAGCAATGGAGCAATCCGGTTACATCAGTGAGTGGCAAAATTTACTTTGGACACTCGCATCATTATATAAAAAATAAATGTAAGGTTATAGATATGAAAGAAAAAGAGAAGAAACTTACACGGATTCTGCGTATTTTCATGATGCTTCTTACCTGTATCCTGATTGCATTATTCTTTGGAATCATGATATTGGTCAGCGATATGCAAGGGACGGCTCGTGTAGTGAATTATGCCGGACTTGTGCGTGGAAAGACGCAGCAGATCATCAAACTGGAAAATGCACAGAAACCACAGGATGAAATGATCAGGGAAGTGGATGCGTATATTGATGGGTTACGTCATGGCAGCGATGAACTGAACCTTGTCCGTCTGGATGATAAAGCATTTCAGGATAAGATGGAAGTGCTGGAACAATTTTTTGGACAACTAAAGGAAGAAATCTATAAGGCTCGTGAAGAAGGATATGAGAATACACAGATTATAAATAAAAGTGAAACATTTTTTACAATCTGTGATGAGACAACAGGGCTTGCGGAAAGTTATTCGCAGAAGCTGGCATCTTCCTTAAACCGTCTAGAGAAAATCGTTGTCGTGGATATTATTGGAATTGTGTGTCTGTTGGGATATGAGCTTTTCAAGGCATTGCGGTACGCGGCACAAAACCGTGTGCTTCGTCAGAAGGTTTATCTGGATGAGGCAACAGGACTTCCGAATAAGAATAAGTGCGAGGAGATTCTGGCATCTGAAGAGCCGCTTACGGACAGGGAATCAATAGCGGTAATGGTGTTTGATTTAAATAATCTGAGAATCATTAATGACCGGCAGGGACATGAAAGAGGCGATCAATATATCAGATCATTTGCAGAACAATTGCGGGCAGCACTTCCGGAGAAATATTTTGTCGGAAGAGACGGTGGAGACGAGTTTATTGCAGTGTTAAAGCAGGTGGATCATGAGCAGGTGAAAGACTGTCTGCAGATGATACGGGAACAGACGGAGCGTTATTCAAAGAATCATCCGGATATGCCACTTAGCTATGCAGTGGGATATGCATTGTCTACAGATTTTCCGGGAAGTAATATGAAAGACCTGTTCCGATATGCGGATAAGAACATGTATGTAGACAAGAATCGGGCGAAGATGAAAGAAGCAGCTGACAAGCGGAGACTTAGGAGTCGGCTGTTACAATCTGTAAAAGAAAAAGGATTTCATTTTACAGATTGTCTGTACTGTGATGCGATTGTGGATCAGTATGTTGTTCTTCGTGCAAGCTCAGAATTTTTCCTTGCAGATGATGGTAGTTATTCTGGTGCAGTAGAGCAGATTATACAGGAGCTGGCGGAGGAAGAGAAACGCAGGAAACTTTGGGAGAAACTTCAGCTGTCGGAAATCCGGGAAACACTGACAGCGGAACATCAGGTAGAGGAATATTTTTATTGTCACAAAGATGGTGACAGAGTTTTGCGTGGCCGGATCACACTTTTACTGCCTGACTTTGCTGAAAATGGAAATCTGCATCATTTTCTTGTTGGGTTTGATGTTTATCAGGACAGGGACAGATTGATTGTAAATGAGAAAAAGCAACTGACACAGTTCTATGAACAGTTGACGCAGTCCATTTTGGAAAACGGAAACTATATAGAAGCATTGATGGATACAGCAGAAATAATCCAAAGTGTTAATCTGACACAGAATTTATTAGAAAAGATATTTTGGCAAAACAGGGAAAACAGGCAGATTCCAGACATAAAACTTCCATGTCCTTATGATACGTATTGTAAGACCTATCAGCGGTTCGTGACAAAAGAGACGAGAGAAAATTATCGTATCACAGAAAATCCGGCACAGCTGATCGAACGTTTTAAAGCAGGCGAAAAGCAGGTGACTGTGGAATATCAGGTAGAGAAAAGTGATGGAAGCAGATGCTGGTGGCAGGAGACAGTCCTGATGTCACAGGAGATGGTTTATGAAAGTAAGACGAAGCAGACAAGTACTGTGATCGGTGCAATTATTTTGTTCAAGGATATTTCAGAGTTCCATGAGCAGGAAGACAGAGAAAGAGAACGTCTGCAGGTTGCATACGAAAAAGCGGATCTCGAGAGCCGTGCGAAGACAGAATTCATGAATCGGATGAGTCATGATATCCGTACACCGATCAATGGTATTCTCGGAATGATCCAGATGATCCGTAAGAACTATAAGGATCAGGAAAAGATAGAAGAGTGTGTTGATAAAATTGATCTGTCTGTCCAACATCTGAGTGAACTGGTCAATGATGTACTTGATATGAGTAAAATAGAGTCAGGATATTTAGAGTTGCAGAATGATACGTTTGATCTGAATACGTTGATAGATCAGGTAGAAGTTGTGGTCAGTGCACAGGTAGAGGCAATGGAAATCAGCTATGAGAGCCATCGGGAAAAGGTGAATCATACGATGCTGAGCGGAGATACGCTGCAGATCAGAAGAATTATGCTGAATCTGTTCAGTAATGCAATCAAATATAATAAGCGTGGAGGAAGGATAGACACTTATGTAAAAGAACTTTCTTTTGATGGAATGTGTGCGGCATTCGAATTTCGTATTACGGATACAGGTGTCGGGATGAGCAGAGAATATATAAAAGAAGAATTGTTTAAGCCTTTTACACAGGAAATAAATGATGCAAGAACGCAGTATAAAGGAACGGGGCTGGGAATGTCAATTGTAAAAGGACTGGTCGAAAAGATGGGTGGAACAATTCGGGTGAGCAGTACGCCCGGCGTTGGAACGGAGTTCCGTTTTTATTTGAGTTTTCCAGTAGTTCAGCCGGAAAAGGAAAGCCAGAATGAAGAATGTGTGCAGAGAACAAAACAGGAGCTGAAAGAGGATAAGCCGCTCAGAGGATATCATATTCTTCTTGCTGAAGATAATGAGATCAATATGGAGATTGCAGAGTTTTATCTGGAAGAAGCTGGTGCACAGGTGACAAAGGCATGGAATGGACTGGAAGCTGCGGAACTATTTAAACAGTCGGGGTTAAGAGAATATGATGCTGTTCTTATGGATATCATGATGCCGGAGTTGGATGGAAAAGAGGCATCACGAAAGATCCGCTCTATGGCAGACCAAAGGGAAGATGCAGCCGAGATTCCGATTTTGGCAATGACAGCACAGGCGTCTACCGAAAGTATACATCAGTGTAAGTCAGCCGGAATGAATGAGTGTATCTTTAAACCTGTGAACGCAAAAGAACTGATCAGATTACTTCAGGATATAGTTGCAAAAATATAAATTGAGAGGGAAGGAAAATGCACGAATTAGGTGTTGTCTTTTATGTTGTAAAAGATGTAAAGAAGGTTGCGGAAGAAAATCATGTGGAGAAGGTTTCTTCCGTGACACTGGAGATTGGGGAAGTGTCAGGAATACTACATGATTATCTGACGGATTGCTGGAATTGGGCGAAGAAGAAAGAACCGCTTATGGAAGAAGCCGAACTGAAAATCGAGCAGATAGAAGCAGTAACATTTTGTGAAGAATGCCAGAAAGAATATCCAACGGTAGAACACGGGAAAATCTGTCCGTACTGTGGAAGTGAAAATACCTATTTGCTTCGTGGAAATGAATTTTTAATAAAAGAGATAGAAGTATCGGACTGAAAAATCAGCGTCTTACCTATTGTCAACCGCTTTGATAGATGATACAATACGAGAGACTTAAAAGAATCACAGGTGTTGCTGATCACAGCAGCCCGTAAACATTTCTTACAGTTTCTAGTAATACACGAGTTAAGCGAGGAAAAGAATTATGCGTCAGATTATCTATGATAAAGTGAAATACATTGCAGACAAATACAAAGGATACATTGATACGGAAGATTTGATGAAGGAAGGACTTACAAATCGTCAGATCGGTCTGTTGACAGCAGAAGGAAAGCTTGAAAAGGTAGCACATGGACATTATTGGATCATTAGTCCAGAGTTTTCCAAACCGGAAGATTATAAGGCAGTGGAAGTGGCACGAGTAAATAGAAAAGCGGTAATCTGCGCAGACAGTGCATGCTATTACATGGGCCTGATTGATAAAGAGCCGGAGATTCTTTCAATTGCAACAAGAAGAAGTGACCGTCACAAGATGAAGATGAATTTTGAAGTCAGCAGACATTACTTCTCAGAGCAGGCTTTTGAGGATGAGAAGCATGTGTTTGATACAAAGTACGGTTCTTACAATGTATATGGAATTGACAGAAGCGTGTGCGACTGCATCCGTTTCCGTGAAGACATTGATAAAGATATCTTTGAACTTGTTATTGAGAACTACAGAAAGTACGATAAGAAGAATGAAGAACGTCTCATGGCATATGCAAAAGCAATGCGTATCGGAAGACAGGTAGAGAGAATCGGATTGGATAGATAGTCTATAATAAGAATGATTTAAGAGAGTCTGGTATTTGCCAGACTCTTTTTGTGCGTAGCAATCAGTGAGAAATTCCAAAATAATTCATCATGTGAATAAGAAAAGATGTTCCGATTTTTGAAAGATAACCGTCAGGATGATGGAGAATACAGATATCAGAGGTGATGACCGGATCGGTGATCACTTTTTTAATGATATTTTTGGATGTGAGTGATTCAGCAGCTGACGCAGGGAGAATTGCAATTCCCATTCCGGCTTTCGCCCATGCAGTTCCTGTACGGGAATCATGGTTGATACATAAATAGTTTGGCTGCAGTTTAAGTGTTTCAAAATGTTGGTCTAAAACAGGAAGCCAGCGATGGTAGACAATCAGGGGATGTTCTGCTAACTCTTTAAGAGAGATTGTTACATTGGGGTCGGGTTCAGCGGTAGCTATTTTTCTATCCGTGGAAAGCGTATGTTTTGTATTATAAGAAGTATCGGAAGAAAAATATTTTTTATTTCCGACAGCAAGCAAGTGCTCTTTAACCAAAGTGTAACAGGTTAAATTATCTGATTGGAAAGGGGTACGTACAATTGCAAGATCCAGAACTTTGGATTGTAGTTGTTCGATGACACGATAAGTGTCATTTTCATATAATTCAAAACGAATTTCAGGAAATTGCTCATGAAATGGACGAAAAGCGCGCTGTGCCATCAGATCATGAGCAGAGGAAACAATACCAATTCGAAGTACGCCGGATTTTCCTTCACGATAGTCAGAAAGTTCCTGTAAAGTACGCGAAGAAAGATCTAAAATATCCTTGGAACGCTCATAAAGAATACGCCCGGCTTCTGTTAATTCAATCTGACGAGGTCCGCGGAAAAAGAGTTGAGAACCGATTTCCTGTTCAAGAGATTTCATTTGTGCACTTAATGGCGGCTGGGAGAGATTTAATTTTCGCGCGGCTGAGGAAATAGTTCCTTCATTTATTACTGTGACAAAATATTCCAATTGTTTTAAATCCATGTGAAACCTCCAATTATATATTTGATAGCATGTAGGAATATAGGGTGCAATGCACGAAATAATATATATTGATTCGTGAGAATAAAAAAGTATATGAAAAATATATGCTTTCTATATAAAAATAAGATTTTTCGTATGCTTTATTCTATGATAATATAAGAGATAGATTATTATCAAGAGTTAAAAAATAACAATTGGAAAAACAGTTAAAAAATAATAATCGAGTAAGATTAAAAAAAATCAATTAGAACAACAGGAAGGAAAGAGAGGGTATTATGAAGACATTGCTTGCATATCTGAAAGGATATAAGAAAGAATCAATACTTGCTCCGCTGTTCAAAATGCTGGAAGCATCTTTTGAGCTGTTTGTTCCGTTGGTAATGGCTGCGATCATTGATGTGGGAATTGCTAATAAGGACAAGCCATATATTGTGAAAATGTGTTTTGTACTGATCGCGCTGGGAATCATCGGACTTGTCTGTTCCATTACAGCACAGTATTTTGCAGCGAAGGCAGCAACAGGAGTCGGAACGGGAATAAGACATGGATTATTTGAACATATCCAGAAATTTACATTTACGGAAATGGACCAATTAGGAACATCTACATTGATCACACGAATGACAAGTGATATCAATCAGATCCAGTCAGGTGTGAATCTTGTTTTACGATTGTTCCTGCGTTCGCCGTTCATTGTATTTGGTGCAATGATCATGGCATTTACAGTAGATGTGAAAGCAGCACTTGTATTTGTTGTGACGATTCCGCTTCTTTCACTTATTGTGTTTGGAATCATGCTTGTGACGATGCCGATGTATAAGAAAGTGCAGGCAGATCTAGATCAGGTACTTCTTGCAACGAGGGAAAATCTGACAGGAGCAAGAGTTATCCGTGCATTCAATAAAGAAGAGGATGAGACGAAGCGGTTTGAAAATGCGAATCAAATTCTTACAGATGCGCAGAAATATGTGGGACGCATTTCCGGAATGATGAATCCGCTGACATATATTATTGTAAACGGAGCAATCATAGCATTGATCTATGTCGGTGCAGTCCGTGTTGATATCGGAGATCTGACCCAGGGACAGGTTGTGGCACTTATTAATTATATGTCACAGATTCTTGTTGAACTTGTGAAGTTAGCGAACTTGATCATTTCCGTGACGAAGGCAGCAGCATGTCTGAACCGTGTGGAGAGTGTGCTTACTGTGAAACCAGATATGAATGAGGGAGATGTAAGATGGAAGAGCAATTCTTCCGAAACAGATTGGGATTTGAAAAATAAAATTCCGGTCGTAGAATTCTCTCACGTATCTTTGACCTATAAAGGAACTTCAGATACATCCTTATCTGATATAAATTTCTGTGCCAAGAAAGGACAGACGATAGGAATCATCGGGGGAACAGGTTCAGGAAAATCGTCTCTTGTGAATCTGATTCCGAGATTTTATGATGCAACAGACGGTACAGTGAAGATCAATGGACGTGATATCAAAGAATATCAGACAGAGAACCTAAGAGAACATATCGGTGTTGTTCTTCAGAAAGCAGTGCTTTTCAAAGGGAGTATTGCGGACAATCTCCGCTGGGGAAAGGAAGATGCAACAGAGCAGGAAATGTATGAAGCATTGGACATTTCTCAGGCAAGAGAATTTGTTGATACGAAACAAGGTGGATTAGAATTTCAGATTGAACAGGGGGGAAGAAACCTTTCCGGAGGACAGAAACAGAGAATGACGATTGCGCGCGCATTGGTTCGGAAACCGGAGATCCTGATTCTTGATGACAGTGCATCAGCGTTGGATTTTGCTACAGATGCGGCACTTCGCAAGTCGATCAAAGAGATGAAAAACCAGCCGACCGTATTTATCGTATCTCAGAGAGCAGCATCTATTCAGCATGCAGACCAGATCATTGTGTTGGATGATGGAGCAATGGCAGGAATCGGAACACATGAAGAACTGTTGAAGGATTGTCCAATCTATCAGGAAATCTATTATTCACAATTTCCAAAGGAGGCGGTAATCAATGGCTGATAAAAGAAAGACAAATAGTGAGAAAAAACAGAAAAGTCAGGCGGCAACATTGAAAGAAGTAATCTGCCGACTTGGAAGATACAGAATTTTTCTCGTATTTTCAATTCTGCTTGCAACTGTATCTGTTGCGCTTACACTTTATATTCCAAAGCTGACAGGACATGCAGTTGACTATGTGATCGGAAAAGGTGAAGTGAATTTCCCGGGAGTAATCCAGGTGATGATTCAGATTGGTGTGTGTACACTGATTACGGCATTGGCACAGTGGCTGATGAATGTGTGTAATAACAAGATGACCTATCAGATGGTTCAGGATATCAGAAATGAAGCGTTCCATAAAATAGAGCAGTTGCCGCTAAAATATATTGACGGCCATCCATACGGAGATGTTGTAAGCCGTGTAATCGCGGATGTTGATCAGTTTTCTGATGGACTTCTGATGGGATTTACACAGCTCTTCACCGGGATTGCCACGATTGTCGGAACATTTTGTTTTATGTTATCCGTAAATGTATCGATTACATTTGTTGTGGTTCTTATCACACCGGTATCATTCGTTGTAGCAAATTTTATTGCAAAGAAAACATTTCGTATGTTCCGTCTGCAATCTGAAATACGTGGAGAGCAGACAGGCTTGATTGATGAAATGATCGGAAACCAGAAAGTAGTTCAGGCATTTGGACGCGGAGAAGATGCAACAGAGCGTTTCGACGAAGTGAATAAAAGATTGCAGGAGGCATCCTTGCGAGCAACATTTTTCTCATCCATCACGAACCCGGCGACACGATTTGTCAACAGTCTGGTTTACACAGGAGTTGGAATTACCGGAGCATTTGCAGTTGTACGCGGTGCAATGAGCGTAGGACAATTGTCCAGTTTCTTGAGCTATGCAAATCAGTACACAAAGCCATTTAATGAGATTTCCGGAGTCGTGACAGAATTTCAGAATGCGATTGCATGTGCGCAGAGAGTATTTACATTGATTGATGAAGATCCGCAGATACCGGAACCGGAACATGCAGTTCATCTGAAGGATATTGATGGAAATGTGAAAGTAGAGAATGTTTCATTCTCTTATCTGCCAGGTCAGCATCTGATTGAAGATTTTAATCTGGAAGTAAAGCCAGGACAGCGTATTGCGATTGTCGGACCGACCGGATGTGGAAAGACAACCTTGATCAATCTGCTGATGCGTTTCTATGATGTGAATGCAGGAAGTATTAAAGTAGAAGATATAGATATTCGCGAAATGACAAGAAAAAGTCTGCGTGCAGGGTACGGAATGGTGCTTCAGGAGACCTGGTTAAAAACAGGTACAATCCGTGAAAATATTGCTATGGGAAGACCGGATGCGACGGAAGAAGAGATTGTCGAGGCAGCGAAAGCTTCTCATATCCATAATTATATCCGTCGTCTGCCAAAAGGATATGATACATGGATCACAGAAGATGGTGGCGGGCTTTCACAGGGACAGAAGCAGCTGCTTTGTATTGCAAGAGTTATGTTATGCAGACCACCGATGTTGATTCTGGATGAAGCAACATCATCCATCGATACAAGAACGGAGATCAAGATTCAGCAGGCATTTGCAAAACTGATGGAAGGAAGAACAACTTTCATTGTTGCACACCGTCTGTCAACCATCCGTGAGGCTGATGTGATTCTCGTAATGAAAGATGGAAAAATTATTGAACAGGGAAATCATGAAGTACTGATGAAGAAGGAAGGTTTCTATCATCATCTGTATGAGAGCCAGTTTTCAATGTAGGATAAGGTATGATGCGAGATAGTGAGATACGTTGCAGGTCGCATGAAATGTAAATAGTAACAAAATGAAAAAGGAAGGCTATCAACTACGATAACAGTATAAATTGTAGTTGATAGCCTTCTTCTTTTCGTTTCAATAAATTATATTTACGGTAGAAGGAATGTATACATTACCACAAAGTGACAGATGCTTCCGCCCATTACGAACAAATGAAAGATTTCATGGCTTCCGAAATTCTTATGCTTGCTGTTGAAAATCGGGAGCTTCAGTGCGTAGATGACACCGCCAACTGTATAGATGATACCACCGGCTAAAAGCCATCCGAAAGCAGCAGCTGACAGATTATCAAGGATTGTAGAAAATGCAAGCACGCAAGTCCATCCCATACCAATGTATAAAACGGAAGATACCCATTTCGGACAGAATACCCAGAAGGCTTTGATAAGGATGCCGACAATCGCGAATGCCCATACAATACATAGCAGTGTGATACCTTTGCGTCCGCCGATTACCAGCAGGCAGACAGGTGTGTAGCTTCCGGCGATCAGAACGGAGATCATCATGTGATCGATCTTCTTTAAAACCGTATTCACTTTCTCGGAAATATCAAATGTGTGATAAGTGGTACTTGCCGCATAAAGCAAGATAAGGCTGGCTGCGTAAATTGTAAGCGATACAATATAAAGTTTGCTCGGTTCACGAGCTGCTCTGTATAGAAGTGGTATTGCAGCAATAATTGCCATGATCATTCCAATAAAATGTGTAATTGCGCTTCCAGGTTCTTTGATATAAAGTCTTTTTTCCATAAAATCTACCTCCAATTCGTCTATACAATAACACATGGTTTTCGATACTACATCTCAAATATGTATATACTATAGCACATATTTCTAAAAAATCAAGAGATATTTTGAAATTAAAAGTATCTTATTCCACAAAAAAACAGGATGAAAGAAATCTGTGATGGAAAGTAAAAAACAGGCCGTGATTTCACAAAATTAAAATGTGAAATCACAGCCTGTTCCAGGTTATGTTTCTAATAAGTTTAATCTGTCAATCTATTCGATTACTGTTCCGGTCTTACCATTCAGAGCATCAGAGACTTTATCAAAGGAAGTAATGTAAGCTTTGCGGCCTTCGTGTCCTTCTACGAATTCAACTGCTGCACGGAATTTTGGAAGCATGTTGTAAATTCCAAAATGTCCCTCTTCCATGTAAGTTTTTGCCTGATCAACAGTAATTGTATCCAGTGGTTCCTCATTCGGTTTGCCAAGGTTGATACATACTTTCTCAACATTTGTAAGAATAATAAGAAGATCAGCATTAATTCCTTCTGCAAGCTTTCCAGCTGCGAGGTCTTTTTCGATAACAGCACTTGCGCCACGTAAATGATTATCCTGCTCAAGTACCGGAATACCGCCGCCACCTGCTGCGATAACAATCTGATCTGCATCAAGAAGAGCTTTCACTGCATCAAGTTCAACAATCTTGACCGGATTCGGAGCAGAGACAGCACGGCGGAAACCTTTACCAGGTTCTTCCACTACGAAGTTGCCTTTCTTACGTTCTTCATTCGCTTCCTCAGCGTTCATATAACGACCGAGAACCTTTGTTGGTGTGTAGAAAGCATCATCGTAAGGATCTACGATCACCTGAGTGAGGACTGTGCTGACTGTACGGTAGATACCGCGGTTGAGAAGTTCTTCACGGATTCCGTTCTGAAGGTCATATCCGATATATCCCTGGCTCATGGCAGTACATACAGACATTGGGGATGCTGTATATTCCGGATGGTTCTTTGCAAATTCATTCAATGCAGTGTGGATCATACCAACCTGCGGAGCATTACTGTGTGTGATAGCAACCTGATAGCCTGCTTCAATCAGATCAGCGATACATTTGGCAGTGCTTTTAACGGCTACTTTCTGTTCTGGAAGTGTAGTTCCAAGTGCACGGTGTCCCAATGCAACAACGACTCTTTTTTTCATAATATTTCCCTTTCTTCTAAGCTGTGATAGTTTGTCAGGGGGAACAGGTTCATACTGTATTAGAAAAAATCGCAACAGTAAAACCAACCTTACTGATAATTAAGATTTTACTATTATTTAGCAGTAAAATCAATATTGGATTATGCCTGATAGAAGGTCAAATACAAAAATTGCTGTCAAAAGAATACAAATTGAAATTCTCATCCATTTCTTTAATTTTAAGAACAGACTATTCCAGCGTGGAGCAAAATAATAGAAAAATGCACAGCCAAGAAGTGCGAATACTGCTCCGTCTCCCAAATATGCTTCTCCATTCATGAAAGTAAGGTAAGAATGATATTTCGGAAGTTCAATTCCAAAACCAAGATCAAGAAGCAGCTGAACGAGATAGTCAAGAGCCGTGTATACAACAAAGTTGATGATAAACATAGTAGCCGGTTTTTTGATATATTTCTTTAACAGCAACAGTATAAGCAGACCACAGATTCCGTACAACGGGAGCCATGGAAGCGTACGAAGGGTTACATTTTCCAGTGTGCCGCAACTGAGCAGTTCGGAAATGATTTCCAAAAGCCATCCGAAAATAGAAAAGGCATGGAATAAAAATACACAGGACAGAAAGTCATAATTCTGCGCCGGATTGACCGGTGATTTTACTGCGGCAATAGGTGGTTGCACAGAAAAAAGAAATACCGGATACTGATGCGGTGCAAAATAAGAGATCTTTGTGTAAGGACCTTCAGAATCGTCATAAAGAGCTTTACTAATCAGAAGTTCATCTTCAGAAGGAACATGCTCAAGATAAGAATCATTGAGCTGCTCATATTTAGGAGCTCTTGAAAGCACATAGTTTCTTCGTAAAAACAGATATAAGGATGCTTTACAGTTCATTTTGTACGGGCGGACATAAATGATGTCCAGAATTCCAAGTGTAAAGAGAGAGAAAAACTCCCAGCCGAGGAAAGAACAATCTAACAAAAAGAGTTTCCATTTATTTCCCTTTGTAAGCTGTTTAGAGAGAAAAAAGGCATTCTTTTGACTGATTTTCGGATTCTCTGCGAGGATATATGGAATCATGCTATATTCATAATGCTTAATAATTCCACCGATAATTGTTAAATCCCAAAGTTTCTGAAAAAGCGTGTAGCAGAACATCACCCAGGAAGGATTTGCCAGGTAACGTAACTTATATAAAAAGAATATTTTAGAAATATTCGTATCTTCATAGTTATAAGATTCAACAAAAAAACGTTTCTCACCGACAATTAAAAGATTGCTGATAAAAAACTTATATAAAAGTGAAAGAATGACCCCAAGTGTAAGAAACGAAGTGAGAATAAAGTCCGGACGCTTCAGGTAATTTTGAACTGTATGTAAAAAGGCAGCAGCTATGAAATTATCAGGAATAAAATCGAGAAATGTACTGCTGAAGCTTTCGGCAGAAATAAAAACAGGTAAAATAAGCGCTGTCTTTGTCTGAATCTTATCAGGAAAATAGTTCAAAAATAAAGAACGGGAAATTGGATACGAAGCTGTGAGCATTGCAATCAGAAAGCAGACAGATACACTTCGCCAATAGTTTGATTTTATTAAAATACGCGCTTTTTTCTTGAGCTCTTTTCTTGACCACATAAATAATATCCCCCATTGAATCGTTGCTGCGGTTCACATGCGTGCAATCAGCAACGCATCGTTTCCATAGATAACATCATTATAATTTAGTTGCGTACAGTTTACAAGTTAAGGTTCGATTCATGAAGAAATATGTTATACTATAACTGTTGAGTTTAACATAAACTGCAGGTGAAGCAATTGTGTACCTGCATCAGACATAAAGAAAGTGGAAAGAAAAGAGAAGTACGATGAACAGACAAAGCACATTATGTTATATTGAAAAAGACGGAAAATATCTGATGCTTCACAGAGTAGTGAAGAAAAATGATGTGAATAAAGATAAATGGATCGGCGTCGGCGGACATTTTGAATATGCAGAGAGTCCGGAGGAATGCCTTCTGCGTGAAGTGAAGGAGGAGACCGGTTATACATTGACTTCCTGGAAATACAGAGGAATCGTGACATTTGTATATGGAGAAGATGTGGTGGAATATATGTCACTGTATACAGCAGACGGATTTACCGGTGATCCGATCGAATGTGACGAGGGGATTCTTGAATGGGTGGAGAAAGAAAAGATAAAAGACCTGAATCTATGGGAGGGAGACAAGATTTTCTTCCGTCTGATGGACGAAGAAGAGGAATTTTTCTCTTTAAAGCTTGTGTATAATAAATCTGATGTGCTTGAGTATGTGGCACTCAACGGAAAGCCGATGGAACTTTTTGATGTGATTGATGAAGATGGAAATAAAACCGGTCAGGTGAAAGAACGCGGTGTTGCACATAGAGATGGAACATTGCATGCAACGGTACACATCTGGATTGTACGTCCGAATCAGGAGAGTGGTTATGATGTACTCCTTCAGAAACGAAGTGAATGTAAAGATTCGAACCCGGGAGCGTATGACATTTCTTCCGCAGGGCATGTCAGTGCCGGGGATGAACTGATGGAAAGTGCATTGCGTGAGATGAAAGAAGAACTTGGAATTCATGCAAGAGAAGATCAGCTTCAGTTTATCGGAACACACAGAGGACAGTTTGAAGCTGAATTTCATGGAAAACCATTCCGTGACAATGAACGCAGTACCGTATATCTTTATAGAGAACCAGTGGACATTAAAAATTTGAAATTACAGGAATCTGAAGTGGAAGAAGTAATCTGGATGGATTTCGAAGAATGCAGGAAGGGTATTGTGGATGGTACCCTGCCGAACTGCATTTATGAAGGAGAGTTCCAGATGGTAGGAAAAGCACTCGGGATAGAGTGAAAAGTAGAATAAGATAATAGAATCTGAAAAAGAGTTGAAACCATTTGCCTGAATCAGCTAGAATGATCCAGGCAGAAGTTTCAACTCTTTTTTATATATTAGGAAAGTTCTTTCCTAATATATAAAAAACGCTCCGCTCAGGATGCGCACTGCGACGTACAAGGTAGGTGTCGCAAGCGACCGCCGCAGGCGCAAGAATGTGCTGAGGCACATTCTTTGTTCAAGACGGACTTATATTTTCGGTGTGGTTTCAGATTATACTTCTTCTGAAAGTTTCTTCACAATCTCAGGGAATTCCATGAAGTGGGAAGCTTTGATCAGAATGGTGTCATTTTCTTTGAGAATCTGCTTCATGTTCTGATAAAAGTCTTCTTTTGTGTCAAAATGGAAAACCTTCATGTTTTTCTCTGTTGCAAGAACAGTTTCCTTTGCAGCTTCTGCCATATCTTTGGAAAGTGCTCCGATGCAGACCAAAACATCAGTGTTTTTAAATGCTGCATATGCTCCGACTTCGCGGTGCATTGCAAGTTCATCGGCACCAAGTTCACCCATATCGCCAAGGATAGCGACCTTTCTTGTGTCTGCATATGCAAGTACGTCAAGAGAGGACTTCATAGATGCTGGGTTGGCATTGTAGCAGTCATCAATGATCGTGTAGTGTTTTGCTTCAATCAGGTTGTTACGTCCGGCAATCGGAACGAGCTTTTCAATTCCGCGTGCAATCTCATCATTATTCATGCCAAGCGCATATCCGACAGCAACTCCGGCTAAAGCGTTATAGATCATATGATCTCCCGGGATTGAAATATGTGCATGGAAACGGGATGTTGGAGTAACAAACTCAGCGTATGTTCCTTTTAATCCTTTACGTTCAATATTTTCCACATGGAACGGGCAGGAAGAGGTAAGACCGAAGTAAACAGGAGTTCTTCCATCACGGGAAGTGTAGCTTTTCAGCTTATCATCATCCCCGTTGAAGATAACAGAACCTTTCGGATTCATGTAGTCTGTCATGGAACTCTTTTCCTTTAGGATTCCGTCTCTTGTTCCAAGATTCTCAAGATGTGCATATCCGATATTAGTGATCACGCACACATCCGGGCGGGCAATCTTAGCCAGCGGTTTCATATCTCCAAAGTGGCTGATTCCCATCTCAAGAACTGCAACCTCATGTTCCTCACGGATATTGAATACGGTCAGAGGAAGTCCAATCTCATTGTTGAAGTTTCCTTCTGTTTTCAGTACATTATATTTCTCGGAAAGTACAGATGCGATCATTTCCTTTGTGCTTGTCTTTCCAACACTTCCGGTGATACCTACAACTTTGATATCGAGGGAACGGCGATAGTGTTCAGCTAAGTCTTTCAATGCTTCTGTGCAGGATGAAACGCGGATATAAGGATAATCAACGTCACCAAGATCCTGCTCAGAGAGGGAACAGAGTGCACCTGCTTCCATGACCTGCGGGATAAAACTGTGTCCGTCAACACGGGCACCTTTGATCGCAACGAAAAGAGTATCTTTTACTACTTTACGGCTGTCGATCGCAACACTTGAGACCTCACAGTCTAAGAATGCAGGATCACCGCAATAAATTCCGCAGCAGGCATCTGCGATTTCAGATAATGTCATATGTTTCATTAATATCTTGCCTCCATGGACTTCTTAATGATCAGTTCGCAAAGATCGCCGTATTCGATTCCATAAACCTTAGCTTCCTTCGGGAGAAGACTTGCGGAAGTCATTCCAGGAAGGGTATTCATCTCCAGGCAGAACAGATTACCATCTGCATCAAGCAGGAAGTCTGCACGGCTGTAAACATTAAGTTTCAGAGCATTAAATGCTTTTACAGTAAGTTCCTTCATGCGCTCTGCAACTTCTTCCGGAATATCAGCCGGGCATACCTCAGAAGTGGCTCCATCCTGATATTTATTCGCATAATCAAAGAATCCTGTCTTCGGGATGATCTCGATTGGCGGAAGTGCTGTTCCGTCAATGATACCGCATGCAAACTCACGACCCTTGATGTATGGCTCAACAACAAGTTCATCTTCGTAATGGAAAGATTTCTTCAGAGCCTCTGCATATTCTTCATCTGTATTTACAATATAAACTCCGATACTGGAACCACCTGAGCAAGGTTTAACAACAACAGGAAGTGTCAGACCAAGTGACTGGTAAGACTGATCTTCAGAGTTCTTATAAATCGTTCCACCTCCCGGAGTGTCTACGCCAGACTCAAGGAAGATCTGCTTTGCAACACCCTTGTGCATTGCAACCGCACATCCAAGAGAGTCAGGTCCTGTATATTTAATACCAAGCAGATCGAAAGATGCCTGAAGCTTTCCGTTCTCTCCTTCTCCACCGTGAAGACCGAGGAAAGTAATGTCAGCCAGACGGCAAAGTTCGATTACATTCGGCCCGAAGAAACAGTCTGACTGATCCGGACGGGAAGCCTTGACAGCTTCAAGATCCGGTTCCTCTGTGCTGATATTCTTCACAATCTCAAGTCCGTGATCCGGAAGAGTAAAGACATCCTCCAGATTCTCCGGTGCATTCTCTAATCCCATGAATACATCCAGAAGGAATGCATCATGTCCTTTTTCAACTAATGTACGACAGATTCCGGCAGCAGAAGAAAGTGATACGTCACGTTCCGTGCTTAAGCCTCCTGCTAATACAATGATTTTCATAATTTTATACTCCTTAAATGATTTATTCTGTTCTAGTTCTTTTTCTTATTTGTCTGCTGCGTATAGATAATGATAAGCAACATTCATGCTTTTACGATTATAGCACATGTTGGCAGAAAGTAAAACAGGGGGAATAAAGATTTAGCGGAAGGATTCTTTCTCCCCTTGCTACATTATTTTTGCTATATTCAATGTATTAAATCCCATTGACAATTCACAGAGAATACTACTATTATTATATATATAAACAGTTTTTAATTGTGCAAATCAATATTTTATTGTTAAAAGAGAGGTAATTCCATTGGAAGTCATAAAAAATCAAATCAAATTTTTTATTGAAAGGGGAAATTATATGAAAAAGGTTATATGTTTATTTTCCGCAGTTTTATTACTTTTATCATCTGCCGTGACAACATATGTACACGAAACAGACTCTCAAGATTACCTATCAATTCCAAGTTATAACAAAATATACTCTACACAATCAACAGATAATAATTTTTTGTCACTAAAAGAATATAATGCAGAATACTCCAATGGAGAGAATCCTCTAAAAACAAACTCTCAAGATTACCTATCAATTCCAAGTTATAACGAAACATACTCTGCACACCCAACGGATAATAATTTTTTGTCACTAAAGGAATATAATACAGAATACTCTAAAGGAGAAAATCCTCTAAATAAATAGATTCTCCTTTACCCACTCAAAATGTCCTTGATATATATGCTATTTCCCATATCCGAAAACAAAAACCATTATTTTACCTATCAGGGGGAAAAACTAACAGATCTTAGAGAACGAATGGAAAGCAAGAAATAACACTTTGAGTGCAGAAAGTTGGTGAAAAGTTTGGATATAAAACAATTAATCGGTGAAGCAACTGAATATGACAAAAAGCTATCTTTGGAAGCGAAGAAACCAAAGAGTTGGTGTAAGAGCGTAAGTGCTTTTGCAAATACACTTGGTGGAGCATTAATCTTTGGAATAGCCGATAATGATGAAATTGTAGGACTTGAGAATTCGAATAGTGATGCAGAGAAAATAAGTGAAATCATTAAGACAAGGATGGATCCAATTCTAGAATTTCGTCTTCGATTTGAACAGGTCGAAGATGGAAAAGTATTAATTATACTGGATATTTTCAAAGGTGAAGAGACACCGTACTATTATTCAGGTGATGGTGTGCTGGAAGCATATGTTCGTGTTGGAAACGAGAGTGTGAAGGCGACATCAACGGAATTGAAAAGACTGGTGTTGCGCGGTAGAAATACATCTTATGATTCACAGATTTCTACGTATAAGGTGGAAGATTTTGCATTTTCCAAACTCCGGGAAAGATATAAAAAATGGACAGGAAATAGTTTTGATGAGAAAGATCTTATATCATTTGGGTTGGCGAATGAGCAAGGATATTTGACGATGCGGAATATTCTGGAAGTGTATTGTCATTAATTGATAATGGAGAAGCTTTTATTAAGAGAAATGCGAAATTAATGTGGAGAAAGACTGCTAATTCCAGAGAAGAAATGCCAGAATATGTAGAACGTAGTTATCATGAAGCATTGGTTAATGCATTGGCACATAGAGATTATCTTGTGAATGGCAGTGAAGTGCATATTGATATTTACGATGATCGTATGGAAATTTATTCGCCAGGAGGCATGCCGGATGGTTCCATTATTCAGGACAGAGATCCGCTTACAGTTCCGTCAACGAGAAGAAACCCGGTTTTGGCAGATATATTTAATCGGCTGGGATATATGGAACGTAAAGGTAGTGGATTCGGAAAAATCATCGGCGGCTATGAATTTCAGATCAACTATGATGAAAGTAAAAAGCCATCTTTTAGGTCAGATCGGTACCAGTTTACAGTTGTGATGCCAAATTTGAATTACAATGTCCCTCAGGATGTCCCTCAGGATGTCCCTCAGGATGTCCCTCAGAAAAAAGAGAGCAATCCATTGGAAATTCAAATATTGAATATGATAAAAAAGGATAATAAAATCAGTACAGAAAAAATGGCAATGACGTTAGGGATAAGTTCCAAGACTGTGAAACGTCACATCAAAGATATAGGTATTGTCCGATTTATTGGTCGTGGTTCCAATGGACACTGGGAAATAATTGATGATTAGAAATA